>OKVH01000608.1_pt1 | contig 19750 bp, 16 predicted proteins | sample 1604791 | NCBI WGS metagenome assembly OKVH01 (sample SAMN01760919, study PRJEB22395) | human gut metagenome | reverse complement strand
CGCGATCTCATTTAATTTTTCCGCATTCTTGAGCGGACTGATGGACAGCGTCGTGGTAAAGTAATCCATGCCAAGGCTTTTTGCGGTCTCCGCCGCCTCTCTCAAGCGCAGCTCATAGCACCGGAAGCAGCGTTCGCCGCCCTCCTTTTCCTCCTCCATTCCGCGCGCCATCTCATAAAAACGCTCCTTATCATAGGCGCCCTCCCGGAATGCGATCGGATATTTTGCCGGAAGCTCCCGAATCAGCCGCTGCTGCTCCTGCACCCGCATATGATACTCTTCTTCCGGATAAATATTGGGGTTGTAATAATCCACGGTGATATGAAAATACTGCGACAGATACTCGAGGCAGTACGAGCTGCACGGCGCGCAGCAGCTGTGCAGCAGCAGCGTTGGCACACGGTTCTGCTCCTTTAATCCAGCGATCGTCGCCTCCAGCATTTTCTGATAATTCTTCTGTGCTCTCATGCTTCCACCTCCTCTGCAAATGCGAGGATCTGCTCCGCACGGCGCTTCCATGTATATTCCCGCTCAAAGGTCTCATAGGCAGAAGCCGCAATCTTCTCACGAAGTCTTACATCCGTAAGTGTTCTCTCCGCCTGCTCACACAGCGTGTCCGGTTTTTCCAGCGAATAAAAAAGCAGCTCCTTCCCGTCTGTAAACGTTCTTCTTAAATACGGATTTTCATCGGTTAACACCACCGCATGATTCGCCATTCCGGCAGGAACCCGGTCGTGCATTCCCCGGTTAAAAATCGGTGAGACATTTAAAAGCACATGGGCTTTGGTAATCCGCTCAAAGGAGAGCGCAAACGGCACCGCCGGCTCGCGCCGCAGGCTGTGCTCGTCCCCGCAGGAATATTTTTCCCAGCCTTCCCCGAATACGGTAACCGGCAGTTTCTCCGCGAGCAGCGCGTCCAACACCGCCTTGCGGAAATAATCACGCACATAGGCATCCACCGCATACATGCTGTTCATAAACAGCGCAAACTGTCCGGCAGGAAGTTCCAGTTTCTCCTCCTTAAGCTGCTGTGAAAATGCTTCCTCCATCGGCAGTGTGGGATCGGCAAGCCTCCGCTCAATCAGATCTTTCATCATGCTCCCAAGCGGCTCGGGAGCATTCTCTACAATCTGATAAACCGCGTCCGGTCTGTCATACGTTCCCGGAAATAAAATCCGGCACTCCGGCTCTTTTGTGCCCTCGTAGACTGCTCTTGTCGCCCCGAGCGGCAGCATGTGAACGCTCGCCACCTTTTCATAATATTTTTCTACGTACTTCTGCTGTGCCTCATCGAGGACAATCGCATGCAGGTTTTTCACACCGCTTGAAAGTCCCTGATAGTGAAACAGCGGATGATCTAAAATATAGTCAAAAAACGGTCCCGCAAGGCGGTCCACATAGGGAGTGCCGTCGTCTAACACCATCCGCGGCAGAAGGGAATTAAAATCCAGAATCAGGCGGTACGGCTGTCCGATATAGCGCGCAAGCTTCGCATCCAGATCATCCTCCTTTGAGAGTTCGCACACCGTCACCTCATATCCCAGTTCCTCAAACGCCGCGCCGATCTGATTTGCGAAAAAGTTGCTGGACAGATAGCAGATTTCCCTGGAACTGAATACCAGAATTTTTCCCTTCTGCTTCCTTTCCTGCATCATGACACACCTCCAAGTGCAAACATGCTCCGGCAGATCCATTTTCCGGTCTCCGTCGCAAAAATCCTCTGATATGCCGTCTCTACAGCCGCTTTATCCGGCACAAACCCGCCGTCTCCGTCCGTTCTGCCGTCCTCATACAAATTCACCAGAAAATCCGCCTCCACCAGAATCTGATAGTCTCTGCCCTCTATGCCGGTGTAGGTGTGGTGATGTCCGATCAGATAGCAGATACGGTCGATCAGATAATTTTCAATTCCCACATCGGAAAGCATTCTCTGTGCCACAATCGGTCCTTCCTGCTCCTGCAGCTTTCCGTCACACCGTCCATACTTTTCTTCTGCCGGACGGATTCCAATGTCATGGGTATAAGCGGCTGCTTCCAATATAAAAAGGGATGTCTCGTCAAGCCCTTCTTTTGTTCCGATGATTCTTGCGAAACTATGCACTTTCATGAAATGCTGAATCCGTTTCGGATCTCCGGAAAAAAAGGCGATCATCTGTAAAAACAGCTCATCCAGCTGTTGCCTGCTGTAATAACTACTGTCACTACTGTCCATTCTGTGTTTCTCCTTTATCTAACATCTGCAGTGCAAACGTCGCTGCAATGTAAACAACTGCACATAAAATAATCAATACTGTTTTTTCCCCGGCAACACCGGCACAAAGTTCTGCCAGAATAAGAAGTCCATGCACCCAGAGTTCCGCATGATGCAGCATCACTGCAATAACTGCCTCAATGATAACAAGCAGACACATAGGAACTACCGGAACGCTAAGGACTCTCACCCCTACAATCACCATAATTGCAACAATTGCTGCAAAGGCCAGTAATGTCGGTACCTGAAACGTCTTTTTGTTCTTGTCCATTTTTTACCTCAACCTTTATTCTTATTTTCTTTGTCTGCGCCCATTATACCAATTTCATGCCTAAGAAACAAGCACTTTTTAAAGTAAAAAAGACACGTCTTCCATCGGATACCCGATACAAAACGTGTCTGAAACGAAGCCAATAAGGGGACTCGAACCCCTGACCCACGCATTACGAATGCGTTGCTCTACCAACTGAGCCATATTGGCAAAACGTACTTGTATATAATACCAAAACCGATTCAGAAAATCAACTGTTTTTTCATAAAATTTATATTAAAAAAAGATTGACTTTTCACATGGATTCTGTAGAATAGAAACTGTTGAGTTTATAATCAGTAAACAAAAAATCAACTAACAATCATGTTTCATAAATTTACGGGAGGCATGCCATGGACATTGGACACCGCATGAAAGAACTGCGCATCCAGTACGGACTGACGCAACAGGAGCTGGCGGACCGTGCCGAGCTGACCAAGGGCTTTATCTCACAGTTGGAACGAAACCAGAACTCTCCGTCCATCGGAACTCTTCTGGATATCATCCAGTGCCTTGGTACGACACCAGCAGAATTTTTTACAGATGAAGAGCCGGAACAGATTGTTTTCAAACAGGAAGATTATTTTGAAAAAACCGACGAAGAAAAACACTGCTGTATTGAATGGGTCGTTCCCAATGCACAGAAAAACCAGATGGAACCGGTTCGTCTGACTTTACACGCCGGTGGACGGTCAGAAGTTTATCAGCCCCATGAGGGGGAGGATTTCGGTTATGTCATCAAAGGAAACGTCCGTATCCACTATGCCGGACAAAACCAGACGGTACATGCCGGGGAATCTTTCTATTTTAAAGCAGGAAAAAAGCATTATCTGGAAAACACCGGTTCGAAAGATGCCGTCATCATCTGGGTTACTACCCCACCAAATTTTTAAGAGGACAAACGTATGAGTAAACATTTAATTGATTTTATTGGAATTTCCAAATCCTACGATTCCAATCTTGTGTTGGATGATTTAAATCTGTATATCCGGGAGAATGAATTTCTGACCCTTTTAGGTCCGTCCGGATGCGGAAAAACTACAACCCTGCGTCTGCTGGGAGGCTTTGAAAGCCCGGACAAGGGACAGATTCTGTTTGACGGACAGGATATCACAGCTCTTGCAGCCAATGAACGGAAACTGAATACCGTTTTTCAGAAGTATTCTCTTTTCCCGCATATGTCCATCGCCGAAAACATTGCATTCGGCCTTAAAATAAGTAAGAAAAGCAAAGCATATATTCAGGATAAAATCAAATATGCCTTAAAACTGGTCAATCTGGAAGGCTTTGAAAACCGTTCGGTCGATTCTCTCTCCGGTGGTCAGCAGCAGCGTATCGCCATCGCCCGTGCGATTGTAAACGAGCCAAAAGTCCTTCTTTTAGATGAACCTCTCGGTGCACTTGATTTAAAACTGCGCCAGAGCATGCAGTATGAGCTCATCCGTCTGAAAGAAGAACTTGGAATTACTTTTGTATATGTCACCCACGATCAGGAAGAAGCACTGACCATGTCCGATACCATTGTTGTCATGAATCAGGGATATATCCAGCAGATCGGTACTCCGGAAAACATTTACAACGAACCGGAAAACGCATTTGTTGCCGATTTTATCGGACACAGCAATATCATTGACGGAACCATGATAAAAGATGAACTTGTAGAGATTCTCGGTGCCCGTTGGGCATGTGTCGACAAGGGATTCGGCAATAACAAGCCGGTCGACGTTGTCATCCGTCCGGAAGATGTAGAACTGGTCGATCCTTCGGAGGGAACGCTGCAGGGCGAAGTAACCTCCCTGATTTTTAAAGGCGTTCACTATGAACTTGATGTCATGGCCGGCGGCTATGAATGGCTGGTTCACACCACCAGATTTGTTCCGGTCGGCACCAAAGTCGGCATCAAAGTAATCCCGTTCAATATCCAGATTATGCATAAGCCGGAATCTTCCGATGAAAAGGCGGTGGAGATCGATGCGTAAATTCAAACAGCAATTTCTTGCCGGTCCATACCTCATATGGATCATTGGTTTTATCCTCCTGCCGCTTATCATGATTCTTTACTATGCATTTACAAACGGCGATGGCAGTTTTACGTTATCCTATATCACAGCGATAGCAGATGAAACCAACCGCAAAGCCATGGGACTTTCCCTGAGACTTGGAATTATATGCACCATCGTGTGCCTGGTTCTTTCCTATCCGCTGGCAATGATTTTAAATAATATGAAAATCAAAAATCAGGGACTGGTTGTTTTTATCTTTATGCTTCCGATGTGGATGAACTTTATGCTCCGTATCCTGGCATGGAAACTTCTGCTTTCCAAAAATGGTGTAATCAACTCCATTCTCACAGGTTTCGGGCTTTCCCGCATCAATATCATAAATACACCAACAGCAGTTGTCCTTGGCATGGTATACGACTTCCTGCCATTTATGCTGCTGCCAATCTACAACTCCATGACACGAATCCGTAAAGACTGGATTGAGGCGGCCCGTGATCTGGGTGCCGGAAATGTAACCATCTTTTTAAAGATTATCCTTCCGCTTACCGTATCCGGAATCATCAGCGGAATCGTCATGGTATTTGTCCCGTCACTTACCTCGTTTGCAATCTCGCAGGTATTAGGCGGTGGTCATGTTCTTTTAATCGGAAATGTGATCGAACAGGATTTTATGCAGGGTATGCAATGGAATGCCGGAAGCGGTCTTTCCTTTGTTCTTATGATTTTTGTGATTGCAAGTATGACTATTGTAAATATATTTGATAAAGAAGGGGAGGGAACATCCATATGTTAAAAAAATGTGCATCCCGGATCTATATGGTCCTGATTTTTGCCTTCCTTTACCTTCCGATTATTGTGTTGATTGCTTTGTCTTTCAACGATTCCCGTTCCAAGGTAAAATGGGGTGGCTTCACGCTCCGGTGGTATACCGGCTGTTTTCAGGACGAAAAGATTATGACTGCATTTGTCACAACTTTGCAGGTCACTTTCCTGTCCGCAATTATTTCCACACTGATCGGAACACTTGCCGCGCTCGGCATAGCCGCCATGAAAAAACGGCACCAGACCATTTATCTCGGCGCGACCAATATTCCGCTTCTGAATGCGGATATCGTAACCGGTATCTCCATGATGCTTTTGTTTGTGAAATTTATCGACCTCGGATTTGTGACGGTTCTTCTGGCGCACATTACTTTTAGTATTCCTTATGTTATTTTAAATGTGCTTCCGAAAATGAAACAGACAAACCGCAGCACCTATGAGGCGGCACTTGATCTCGGAGCAACGCCGCTGTATGCATTTTACAAAGTCACCTGGCCGGAAATCCGTCCCGGTGTGTTCTCCGGATTTATGATGGCAGTCACCATGTCACTGGATGATTTTTCCATCACCTATTTTACCAAAGGAGCCGGGGTCAATACCCTCTCCACCATGCTCTACACAGAACTTCGCAAAGGAATCAAACCGGAATTGTATGCACTTTCCACGATTCTGTTCTTTGCCGTTCTGCTCATTCTTCTTGCCGGAAATGTTTATCCGGGGAAGAAGCGTGTTGCAGCCAAATAAATTTTCCATTGGAATTTTATTCCAGCCGAAAGGAGTCCTATTATGAAAAAAAGAATTTTCTCTGCCCTCTTAATTTCTGCTCTGGCAGTCAGTGCACTCACTGCCTGTGGGGGATCTTCCTCTGCGAAAAAAAGCGGACAGACCTTAACCGTTTTAAATTACGGAAAATATATCGATGAGTCCGTAGTCAAACAGTTTGAAAAAGAAACCGGTATCACCGTCAAATACGAAGAATATGAAAGTCCGGAAGAAATGTATACCAAATACAAAGCCGGTTCCATCAACTATGATGTAATCTGCTCTTCCGAATATATGGTTGAGCGTCTGATCAACGAGGGCGAAGTTCTCGAAGAAGATTACGATGCCATGGACAACTACAAAAATCTGGATCCAACGATCCTTGATATGTCTGCTTCCTATGACAAGAATCACACCTATTCCGTTCCATATTTTTACGGGACTCTTGGCCTTCTCTACAACAAAACAACCATTGATGCCAAAACCGTATCAAGCTGGAACTGCCTGTGGGATCCTACCTATGAGGATGAAATCATCATGGAAAATTCCGTCCGTGATACGTTTGCCCCTGCACTGATCTCCAAAGGGTATTCCTTAAACGATACCGATGAAAATCATCTGCGGGAAGCCCTCGACATATTAAAAAAGCAAAAAGATGATAAAATCGTATATGCCTACTATGTAGACGAGACAGCCGATGCCATGATCGGAGAAGAAGCCTCCATCGCACTGTGCTACTCCGGCGAGGCTGCACTGGCCATGGCAGAGAACGACAATCTGGATTATTCAGTTCCAACAGAGGGATCAAACCTCTGGATCGATTCCTGGTTCATTCCAAAGTCCTGCACTAACCAGACCAACGCTTTAAAATTCTTAAATTTCCTGTGCAAGGATGATATCGCAGAAAAGAATTTCGAATATGTGCAGTATGCCTCTCCGATTACATCTGTGGTAGAAAATCAGGACGCTGACGTAAAAAATAACGAAGCTATCAATCCTTCCAGTGACACGATAAAAAGATGTGAAATCTATAAAGCATTAAGTGATGATGATTCCGCCAAGTACACAAAGCTGTGGCAGGAACTTCTCTCTTATTAAAAAACCGAGAAAAATGATTGCAATTTCAGTCAAAACATGCTAAAGTAAATCCACGGTGTCTGGTTAACACCGTGGATTTTTCATCTTCGGAAACGGTCATTCCGAAATTTCCCATATATACATTTGTTTTCAATTACATATGAACTATCAGGAATTTTTAACAACGATCCGTACACAGCTTTCTCTGCGTATCGAGACAGGTGTCACTTTAGACATTCGTTCCTTTACCAAAAATAACGGAACACATTACGATGGTCTGGTACTTCTCCATCCGAAGAAAAACGTGTCACCTGCGATCTATCTGATGCCATACTATCATCGCTATCTGGAAGGGGTATGCCTTGAAGAAATCTGTGAAGATATTCTTCATACCTATCAGGCGCATGCCCCGGAAGAAAATTTTGACACGTCCTACTTTACCGATTTTTCCCGTGCCAGCGAGCACATCGTCATGCGTCTTGTAAGCTTTGAAAAAAATCAGGAACTGTTAAAAGAGGTTCCGTTTTTCCGCTACCAGGATCTGGCCGTAATCTTTTACTGTCTGCTCCATGCAAGTGCCGAAAACCAGGCAAATATTCTGATCCACAATCATCACTTAAACCTTTGGAAAACCGACAAAGAAACGCTTTACCGACTTGCGAAGAAAAACACGCCACAGCTTCTTCCCCCACAGCTTACCCCGATGAGCAGTCTTCTCAAAGAAATGCAGCTCGTCGCGGAAACTCCACTCCCGGAAGCAGCCCCGCCACTGTATGTTCTGACCAATACGTACCGGACCAACGGTGCAACCGTTCTCCTCTACGATGACATCTTAAAAGAACTGTCCGATTTGTTTGAAAAGGATCTGATCATTCTGCCAAGCAGTATTCACGAAGTACTGATTCTTGCCACCGATGAAAACGACAGGCAGAATCTCGACCATTACACCGCAATGGTAAAAGAAGTGAATGCCTCACAGCTTCAGGATGAAGAAATTCTGTCCGACCATGCCTACTATTACTGCCGGCACAGCCATCTGCTGACCATGCCGCAGCCGGTCTGCACTTCATAGATTATATTTCCAGACACAAAATCCCCGCAGAAAAAATTCTGCGGGGAACATCTATTACATTTCTACCAGTTTATCATATAGCTTCTCATATGCATGTGCCGAAACATTCCAGGAAAAATTGCGATCCATCGCACGATAGATCAGTTCTTTCCATGCGGCCTTTTGTTCATGCTCCACACGATACGCATACCGGACAATATCTGCCATTTCCTGTGCATTAAAATTCGCAAATGAAAAACCACATCCTGTATTTTCATATTCATTGTATGGTTCTACCGTATCCCGGAGTCCTCCGGTTTCACGTACAATCGGAAGTGTTCCGTAACGCATGGCAATCATCTGTGCCAGCCCGCATGGTTCAAACATGGAAGGCATCAGCAGCACATCACTTGCCGCATATATATGGTGCGAACGCTCCTCGGTAAATCCGATATGTACGCTTACCTTGTCCGGATACTTACTCTGATAATGGTGGAACATATTTTCATACTGGCTCTCTCCGGAACCAAGAACCACCAGCTGTATATCCATTTCGGTTAAAAGTTCATCCAATACGCAGCCAATCAGGTCAAATCCTTTCTGGCTGGTCATACGCGATACGATTCCGATCAGGAAAGCATCCTCCCTGACTGGAAGCCCAAGTTCTTTCTGTAATGCAACTTTGTTTTCTTTTTTCCCACTCACTGCATCTTTTTTCGAATAATTTACCGAAATATAAGGATCTGTCTGTGGATTATATTCTTCATAATCAATTCCGTTTAAAATACCATAAAGGCGATCCTTTCGGGCAGTCATCAGGCCACTTAAGCCCTCTCCCCCTTCTACGGTCGTAATCTCATTTGCATACGTCGGGCTGACGGTAGTAATATAATCCGCATATACCACGCCACCCTTTAAGTAGTTTGCTTCGCCATAAGATTCCAGTTCATATGCATTGAAAATGTGTGCCGGGAGTCCTGTAATATCCATAATCTCCTGAATTCGCCAGCGTCCCTGAAACTGCAGGTTATGAATCGTAAACACGGTTTTGATTCCCGCATAAAAATTATCATCTCCAAATACCGTATGCAGAAACACTGGAATAAGTCCTGTCTGCCAGTCATTGCAATGGATAATGTCCGGAGCAAAATCAATATACGGCAGACTAGCAAGTACTGCCCTGGAAAAATATGCAAACTTTTCCACATCTTCATAGATATTGTTGTATGGAGATTCTCCTGCAAAATAAAATTCATTGTCCACAAAATAAAAGTGAACTCCATGATATTCCGACTCGAAAATTCCAACATACTGCCTGCGCCAGTTCAGATTTACATAAAAATGGCACAAAAATTTTAAATTTGGAAGAAATGAGCGATCCATGCAGGCGTATTTCGGAATAACTACCCGCACATCATACTCTTTTTTGTCAAAATATTTCGGAAGTGACCCAACAACATCGGCAAGACCTCCGGTTTTCACGTATGGAACTGCCTCTGATGAAACAAACAGAATCTTCTTCATACATAACACTCCTTTACTTACTCTTCATCTGTAATCGTATTTTGTCCGTAATAAGAGCGATAAATTCCGAGTTGGTCGGTTTTCCTTTTCCATTGCTGATCGTATATCCGAACAGATCATCCAGCGTATCCATCTTGCCACGGCTCCACGCTACTTCAATTGCATGACGGATGGCACGCTCGACACGGCTTGGTGTCGTATCAAATTTCTTTGCGATCCCCGGATATAAAATTTTCGTAATAGAATTTAACATGTCCATATTCGTCACAGACATGATGATTGCCTCCCGCAAATACTGGTATCCCTTGATATGTGCCGGAACACCAACCTCATGAATTATCTCTGTGACATCCTCTTCCAGTGTCTGTAACGAGTACTTTTCCGGTTTCTTTTCCATCTCAACCGGTCTGCCAATTTCTTTTCGTACTTTGTTTTTTCGACGGTTGAGTGTCTTGATCCGGTCCAAAACAATATTCCGGTCAAACGGCTTCATAATGTAATAATCCGCTCCCCGCTCAAACGCGTCTTCGGTAATCTTTTCATTGCTGATCCCACTGATCATCAGAAATGTTGGCCGGTTCTTTAGTGTATGATCTGCCCTGATCCTGTCAAGGACTGCCAGACCGTCCAGTTTCGGCATAATAATATCCAATAATACAACATCCGGTTCTTTTTCCTTGATCAGATGGCAGGCTTCTTCTCCATCCTTCGCCATCCCGATCAGGTGCAGTTCATCATCACTGGTTACCATTTCTTCCAATAAGTCACGCATAACCTCGTTATCATCTGCAATTGCGACATTTAGTTTTCCCATGTAGGCCTCCTAGAATGTCAAATTCAGTCAAAAATAAGCATACCAGAAAGCACTGTCCGATTTTGTCAAAATTTGTCGATAAATACAGTTAAACTATAGCACAACTGCCAATTTATTTCAATGTCTTATGCATTCTCTTCGAACTGGGAATTATACAAATCTGCATAAAATCCCTTTTGTACCAGAAGCTGTTCGTGTGTCCCCTGCTCTATGATATCGCCATCTTTCATCACCAGAATCAGATCCGCATTTCTTATCGTAGAGAGTCGATGCGCAATGATAAAGCTGGTCCGTCCACGCATCAGATTATCCAATGCCTTCTGAATCCGCACTTCGGTACGGGTATCTACCGAAGAGGTTGCCTCATCCAGAATCAGAATCGGGTTATCCGCAAGGATAGCACGTGCAATTGTAAGAAGCTGTTTCTGTCCCTGGGAAACATTACTTGCATCCTCGTTTAACTCCATCTGGTAGCCACCCGGAAGTGTCTGGATAAAATGGTGGGCATGTGCGGCTTTTGCCGCCTCAATCACTTCCTCATCTGTGGCATCTAAACGGCCATACCGGATGTTTTCCATGATAGATCCCTTAAACAGCCAGGTATCCTGCAATACCATACCAAATGCATCCCGAAGTTCCTGACGGTTAAAGTCGCGGATATCATGCCCATCCACCTGAATGGCTCCGCCTGTCACATCATAGAAACGCATAAGCAGTTTGACCATTGTGGTTTTTCCTGCTCCCGTTGGTCCGACAATTGCAATTTTCTGTCCAGGTGTTACATGAGCGGAAAAATCCCTGATAATGATCTGGCCCGGATTGTATCCGAAACTTACATGGGAAAAATCCACGTAACCATCCACATGGTCGAGATGCACAGCATGTTCAACCGTCAGTTCTTCTTCCTCTTCGTCCAGAAATTCAAATACGCGCTCGGAGGCTGCAGACATCGACTGCAGCATATTTGCCACCTGCGCAATCTGCTGGATCGGCTGAGTAAAATTCCGGACATACTGAATAAATGCCTGAATTTCACCAACCCCGATGGTTCCGCGGATTGCCAGAAGTCCTCCGGAAATTGCCACTCCGACATAACCGAGGTTTCCGACAAACTGCATGATCGGCTGCATCAGTCCGGATAAAAACTGGGACTTCCATGCCGATTGAAACAGAATCTGATTGGTATCTTCAAATTTTTTGATGGTGCTCTCCTGCTTATTATATGCCTGCACCACCAGATGTCCGCCATAGACCTCTTCCACCTGTCCGTTGATATGTCCCAGATATTCCTGCTGCTGGCGGAAATATTTCTGCGAATGTTTGATAATAAACGAAATCAGGATGGCAGATACCGGAAGAATCACAAGTGAAATCAATGTCATAATTCCGGAAATTGAAATCATCATCACAAGTGTTCCGACCAGTGTTGCCACACTCGTAATGATCTGCGTCACACTCTGATTTAAACTCTGTCCAAGTGTATCCACATCATTTGTGATGCGGGATAGCACCTCTCCGTACGTGCGGCTCTCGAAATATTTCATTGGCATGCGGTTGATTTTCTCTGAAATTTCCTTACGCATGCGGTAACAGGTTTTCTGCGTGATTCCTGTCATGATCATTCCCTGTATAAAACTGAATACTGCAGAACAGATATACAGGCCAAGTGTAAACAATAACACTTTGGCAATATAGGTAAAATCAATAGATCCGGTTCCCGCGATCTTTTTTCCGAGACCTTCCACCAATGCATTCGTTGCACGTGCCATAACCTTTGGTCCGGCAACGGAAAAGACGGTAGACACCGCCGCAAAAATCATAACGGCAACGATTGCATACCAGTATCTTCCGAGATAACGAACCAGTTTTTCGATAGAGTTTTTGAAATCTTTTGGCTTTTCTCCCGGCATCATTCCTCTGCCCGGGCCGCCCATCGGACCGTGAGGTCTTCTTGTACGTTGTTCTGCCATCTTATTTCACCTCCTCAGAAAGTCCCAGTTCTTTGGCAGACAGCTGGCTCCTGGCAATCTGCTCGTAAACTTCGCAATTGTGCAGTAATTCCTCATGCGTGCCTTTTCCGACAATCTTTCCATCGTCGAGTACCAGTATCTGGTCCGCATGCAGAATTGTACTGATTCGCTGTGCGACAATGATCACGGTCGTATGTTCCGTCTTTGTCTCAAGCGCTCTGCGGAGTGCCGCATCGGTCTTCATATCCAGAGCGGAAAAACTGTCATCAAACACATAAATCTTTGGATTTTTTGCAATTGCTCTGGCAATGGCAAGCCGCTGCTTCTGTCCGCCGGAAACATTGCTTCCGCCCTGTGCAATCGCACTCTCATACCCATCCTGTTTGCTGTCAATAAACTCTGTTGCCTGCGCAATCTCCGCTGCTTCCCGGATCTGCTCATCTGACGCATCCTCTGCCCCGAAGCGCAGATTGCTTGCAATTGTACCGGAGAAAAGAATTCCCTTCTGTGGTACAAATCCGATATGTTCCCGCAGATCCTGCAATGTATACTTGCGGATATCCGTTCCGTCAAGCGTGATCTCTCCGCCTGTCACATCATAAAAACGCGGAAGCAGGTTGACCAGCGTAGATTTACCACATCCGGTACTTCCGATAATTGCAGTGGTCTTTCCCGGCTCTGCAACAAAATCAATATCCGAAAGCACATCTTCCGTGGCTCCCGGATACCGGAAATTTACATGATGAAAGGCAATCACACCCTCACACTGTTCCATGGCAACCGGCTCTTTCGGATCTGTAATCGTACTTTTTGTGCCTACAACCTCATCTATACGCTCTGCAGCTACACCGGCTCTCGGCATCATGATAGACATCATGGTCAGCATCAGAAATGCCATAACGATCATCATTGTGTAAGTAATAAATGCCGTCATGGAACCAACCTGCATATATCCGCCATCGATCCTCTTTGCGGCAACCCACACAATCAGAAGCGTAATGCAGTACATGATCATCATCATTCCCGGCATCATAAATGTCATAACACGGTTGGTAAACAACTGCGTCTTTGTCAGATTGCGGTTGGCCTCATCAAACCGCTCTTCTTCCCGTTTTTCCCGTCCAAATGCACGAATGACATTTAATCCTGTCAGAATCTCTCTCGAAACCAGATTCAGCCGGTCCACGAGATTCTGCATAATCTTAAACTTCGGCATGGCAAGGGAGGTAAGAAGCATTACAAATCCAAGAATAACAAGCACCGCAAGCGCGATCACCCATTCCATTCCTGCATGGGTCTGTGCAACCTTAATCACACCACCGATTCCAATGATCGGAGCATAAAGAATCATTCGCAGAAATACTGCAGTCACCATCTGAATCTGCTGTACATCATTGGTACTTCTCGTAATCAGGGATGCCGTTGAAAAATGATCCATCTCTGCATTGGAGTACTGTACAACATTGCGGAATGTCTTATCACGCAGATCCCGTCCGATGGATGCTCCCACACGGGAAGCACAATATCCGACAACCACTGCCGCCATAACCATCAGCAGCGCAAAACCAAGCATCTTTGCTCCGGTGGTCCATAAGTAATGTTTCTGAATGGCATCTACATCCACACCTGCATTTTTATCACAGGAGATCGCATAGGTCACACCCATGGATTTCAATGTAGAAGATCCGATCGCATCAATCTGTCCAGACACCTGCTTTCGCATCTCAAGAATCTGCTGATCCGGTACCTGGCCGGTTGCCAGTGCCTGCATCAGCTGCTTCATATCTACCTGCGTCCCATCCGTTCCCATTTTCCCCGTGAAAGCCTTCTCGTCAATATCGGACTCCTTCATCTGGGACATCTGATATACCATGACGATCGGCTCCAACAGAGACTCATCCATATCGTCAAGCGTATCCTCTTCACAATTTCTCACATAGTTTCCATCTTTTTTCGGCTCCTTATAACAGGCGGCAAATGTTTTCTTTTCCCTGCTGGTCATAAAAAGCTGTGCTGACACAAAATCTTCCTGTGTCATTTCTTCTGGAAGAATATGCTCCACTCCGCTGCTCATGATTCCGACATCGATAATATCCGATGTATACTGTGGCAGGGACAGATCACAAAATGCCTGCATCGCAAGAAAAGCCACAATAACCAGAATCCATTTCCAGTATGGGAGCATGTTTTTAAATATTTTTCCCATGATTTAACTCCTTTTCATATGCATAGCTTTTATACTATCACGAACTGATTTCCAGAACAATTCCTATTATATAAAACTTTTCTTAAATTAAAATGAAATGTGTGGTGCAACCATGGGCACCACACATTTTATGTTCTGATTTTATACTGCTGGAATTATATAACCGGCCTTCTTCATTTCTTTTGTAAAATCATCGACAGACATTCCTGCTTTTTCTGCACCAATTTCCACTGTAATGATTCCATCCTGTACCAGGGATGCATATGCACGAATCTTTCCCTCGCGCTGTCCTTCGATTCGACCTTCCACACGTTCCTCATTCAATTCATCCGCCATTAAAACACGTAATGCCTCACACATAATCCTTTCACTTCCTTTCCATTTTTGCACTTTCTCCATGTTACTGTTTACAATAACCTGCAACACAACATCCGCAAGATCCTTTTCCCTCTCTGCAAATGCACCGACCTCTAACAAATATTGCCTCATCAGAAAAACAGTTCAGAGCAAATAAAATAAAATTTCCTGTTTGCATACTCTCCAAAAAGAGGTATTATATAGAAAAACACAGGAGGTATTCAAATGAAAGCACATAAATATTGGTCCCTTGGTGCATTGGCAACCATGATCGGAACTATCTATACCGGCTATAAAAATATGAAATCAGCTCACAAATATTTTGCCTGCAGTTCTCTTCTCTGCATGATTATGGCTATCTACTCTGGTCATAAAATGCTTTCTGCAAAATCCAGGAAAAAGAAAGACTCTGTTTCTCAAGAATCCGCAGAATAATTGAAATTATAGATGTTTTTACCCATACATACTACATGGCTTTACAAAATGATTTTATACCGCAGGGATTACATAACCAGCCTGTTTCATTTCTCTTGTAAAATCATCGACAGACATTCCTGCTTTTTCTGCACCAACTTCCACTGTAATGATTCCATCCTTTACCAAAGTTGCATATGCACGAATCTGGCCTTCACGCTGACCTTCCACGCGTTCTTCATTCAATTCATCTGCCATTAAAACACGTAATGCCTCACACATTGTCTGTTCACTTCCTTTCCATTTTTGCACTTTCTCCATGTTACTGTTTACAATAACCTGAAGCACAACATCCGCAAGATTCTTTTCCCTCTCTGTAAAAACGCTAACTTCCTGCAGATACTTCCACATCAGCGGTTCATCCAAATTGTCAGTCAGTGCCTTGAGCTGTACATGCAAATCCATATCCAGTTCCGATGATGCAATGATCTGCACCGGGAACATCACACCACTGACATAGTAAATCCCTACTGTTTCTTTTTTACATTCATACCCGGATTTTTCCAGTTCCTGCATCAGCTTCACCGGCTTCCGATCACGAATCAGTGTAATGGTAATCTCCTCTGCCGGAATCTCATCCACATGATTTGGTAATACTTTATACAGGCACGCATACGCAACCGCCTTGTAAAAAGTATCAATGTTCAGCTCATCCTTCGGGGATTTATATTCAAAAATGTTGTGTTTCCGGAAGATCTTCCCGATTTCATTTTTTATTTTGCAGTCCTTCTTTACTTTTACAACCGTACAGTCAATCTGCAAAGGTTTCTCCGTAAGCTGGAACTCATCGGTAAATTCCAGATTTTCTGCATCCTCCAGCAGTTCCAGGCGCAAGGCCGAACAGAATGCCGGATGCCACTGCAGCTTTTGGGACTTTTTCTGATTCTCCTGTTGATTTTTCGTTTGTTCTTTTTCCAAATGTTCTCCTTATATTATATGTGGTTTTTGCTTTTATTTCAACGCATAAAAATTGCAGACTGTTAAACCCTGACCGTCAATCTCCGACCGTCAAAACCTGACTGTTAAAACCTGACCGTCAAAGGCACATTAAAGTTCACATCTTTCACTTATACAACAAAACAAATGGGATTTCTGGCAGGAACTGCCACTGAAAAAAGATATGTTTACCATAGCATATCCCCCACCTTCCTGGCAAGGAAAACTTTACGTATACTGCATATATGTAATTGCAAAATGTATTCTACCTATGACCATCATAAAAAAGACACACAATGCGATACTCTCTCACATTGTGTGTCTTTTCTTAAATCCCCATACTAATCAAGCAAAAACAAATTCTGGGATTCCATTTTCACAGTAGTTTTTCCCACTCTTGGTGTTCCATCCGGATTTTTGGACTTATTGTTATAAATTTCAAAAACAATATCCCCTTCCTTCTTTTTGTTTTCCCCTGTCGTATCATAAATAAAATAATACTCACCCATGTTTTTCAGATTTTCAAACACATATTTTTTAGGATTCTCTTTCGTTGCTTTTCCCTCAATCACCGTTCCGTCTTTTTTGTAAATTTTATCTACGTAAGTTCCATCTTTGTATTGGATCGAACATGTCAGCTTCGTTCTGACGGTATTCAGTTCGACCGGGCTGAAGCGGATTTTTTCCTTAGTGCCGTCAAGGTTATTTCCATATTCTTTCATCCAGTTCATCTTATACACCAGATTCGGATCACTTCCATTTCCGGACTCCTCTTTTAAAAGCTCCGCCTCTTCATTCAGGATCTCGACCATTGGTGGCTCATATGTGGTACGGTATGCGGCAATCATCGTATTAATGAAAAGTTTTGCCTCCATATCTCCATCTACCGTAGAATGACCTACTCCGGAATAAAAAACATTTCCCTTACTGTAAATATAGTAATTATTGGCGGCATCATTCGGGGAAGCCCCATAGGTGGCACCGGTTCCATCTCCGTTTGAAGCCGTACCCGCCCATGCACATGGATCTCCGTTCTCATTATCCGAAAGACAGTACCAGACCGTAACTTCCGGATCTTCCATGTCCAGCTGATACCACTGCCCATGCGTTGATGCAATTTTAAGTGTTTCGTCAATTTTAAACGGATATTCCGTAATCTGTCCCGTATTTGTCTTCGTTGCACGCGTTGTCAGGTCATTATTATTGTTAAATCCTGTCAATTTCACGTTATTGTTATTCACGCCACAGATATATTCATCATTTTTATAACTTCTGATCATATACCGGTATGGGATTATTTGATCCGTATTTTTCTTTTCCCATCCCAGACGTTTCATGGCATAGTAAGTAAATCCCTGGGTATTACCAAGTGCCGTTGTAGAAAGTGTACCGTCGCTGCCAACTGTTGTCTGGGTCATTGTATCATACTTATGTTTCGCCTGATAAGCCAGCAGTTCCTTTCGTTCGCTCTCGGTCAGTTTCCCACTCACAGCTTTATACCGGTTCATTCCCATGACATCACGCAGATATGTATTGGCAGAATATCCGAAATCCCCACTGTGCACATTATGCATAGAAGTAAAATCATGCGTAAACAAAACACTTTTTCCAGAGGCGATAAAATATTTCAGGAAATCAATCGCACCGTTTTTATTCGACATATTTACCTTATGGAACGTATCGCCAAATCCCAGAATAAACATATTGTACGTATTATACAGTTCCTTTTGTTTTTTTGACATTTTAGCTGGATTTTCGTTTCCCTTTTGGGCTGAAATATCCCTGGAATAATCATACACAAATTTCTCCCCGAAATAATTCTCCTGAAACTTAGAAACCGTAGTCGTTACCACGGTAATATTATAATCATTCAATGCATTATAATATTTCGTAAACAGCGTATTTTCGTGCAAATTCAGATACCCCTTATTATTAGTATCCGTATCCGGCATAATCTGAAGCACCTTAATCTCCCGTTTCTGTCCGGTCTGGTTTTTTGCAACCGAGCAGCCGGTACGTGTAAAATGAATGTCCGGATTATCCTTGCGGTATACAACAATCTTCCACTGGATCAGCCCGAAGTACAGTTTGGAAAGTTTTACCGGTGTAATGTTCTGTTCCCCGTCTCCTGCCGTAAAAACATCTCCCTCATAATAAACTTCCCCTGTATCATCCGAATCATCCGCATCCCCGGAGCCATCCACATCTGCCAGCCCCTCTTCAAATTTACCATCCTGATTCTGGTCAATATAAACTTTACACTGATACTGTGCGGATGGCACATCCGTCACCTGAAAACCAAAATCAAGTTTTGATCTGCCAAAACCGTCCACATCCAGATAATTTGCCTGACTGTCATCTACGGAAACAGACGTATCATTTTTCCCCCCAGACGAAGTCGTTCCCTGATATTCATTTGGCAGTTTTGTAAACGTAATTTTCGGACAGACCTCTTTTACCTTTGCAATCAGCCCATTGCTATCTGACGTCTGGTAAATGGTTTTCTTTTCCCTCTTACTCTCCCTTACCAGATCTGCAAGGTTTGAACCGGCATCTATTTTATCGGACAGGCGATAGAGGTCATCAACCGCAACAACCGGATAACCGGCATGTAAAAAGTTCTCCAGTTCCGCTTTCTTAATCTTTGTAATGTCATTTCCCGGGAAACGGAGTGTCGTATCCTCTATAACATTATTTCCGCTTCCAGCCCACAGAAACTTGACCGAACGGCTTATGCCGTCTGACCTGCTATACTCTGCACTGGTCATTTTATCTCCGGTATGGAAATATATTTTCCCATTCATGGAAGTATCATTCCACACCGTCTGATTCTCTTTGATCCATTTCACATTGCCATCTGCATCTTTATAGGTTACATCCTTTTCTACCAGATTGTAAGCGCCCTGATCCAGCCCAAGATAAATCATGTTGTACTTGCTGTTTAGATCCTCCGTGGAACCAATAAACTCTGCCGTAGTCATATGGGTAATCTTAATATCCCCGATAAAATTCGGAATCATAAGCTGGATATAACTCTTTTTCAGCGAGTACCCGTTCTTTCGGTCATAGCATGGCTCAATATCCAATATCCGCAGTTCTCCATCCACATGATCCTTTGATGTTTTATATCCGAGAATATAACGGACTGCATCAGGTCCGGCGCAGAATGGAATATGCGCAAAAAGGCCGCTGA
>OKVH01000599.1_pt1 | contig 19805 bp, 19 predicted proteins | sample 1604791 | NCBI WGS metagenome assembly OKVH01 (sample SAMN01760919, study PRJEB22395) | human gut metagenome | reverse complement strand
TGTGACATTTCCGCAAACGCTGGCTTCTTCCATTACTCACGGAACTTTATGACTTCTTGAATACTGCCCGAAAAGGAAAAGCCGCCATCTGTTGACAGCGACTTTTCTTGCTTAGTATTAACAGTATATAAGCTCACTCGAAACGTTTTCCATAGCAGCACTACGGATGTGGTTCATTCTCTGTACCCACAGCATTTGATTTTCCGCTTTGAGGGCTTCCGTTACGCCCTCTTTTTCGGAAAACTGTTTTACCAGCCGAGAAAACATTGCTTCTGCCTGCTGATGGGCTTTTGTGCAGTCAGTATTGCAAAACCTCTGCCTTGTGCTGTTCGGATAGAACTCCCGGCAGCACTGAAACATTCGCTCCGATCCAGACGTTATCTCCCACTGTGATAGGCATGGCAATCTCTAAATGTAACTTTTGCTCCATCATCATATATACTACAGCTTATACTGCATGAAATTACCATTATGAACAAATCCGAAATCCGTATACAACTTAACCCCCATGTCAGATGCCGTGATCTGTATAGTTCCACATCCATAATCCCTTGCATCATTTACAACACGGGATAACAGTTCCTTTGCAATGCCCTTTCTTCTATAATTAGGGTTTGTAAACATACTGGAGAGCAACCCAATTCTTCCACTTGGGCATCCAAAATATGGCGGTTTCTCCACAAATGACATGCCGCTTGTCCCTATAATAGCATCCCCGTCAAAAGCCAGCCATGATACAAATGTTCCGTCTGCCATATGGCGGGTATAATAATCCTTAAGCGCTGGCACCAGGTCTATCTCTTCTTTTGCGCCCTCTTCCCTGAGCTGATTTATTCTCATATTTATAAATGTATCAAGTTCATTTTCTGTAAGTCTTCTGTAGTCTACTTTCATTTACTTGCATCCTCCATTCCAGAATCCCTTTTTCCTCCAGGATAGGTAAACACGTTGTTCTTGTTACATTTTATTCACTCTTCACCAGCTCATCTATCAGCTCTATAGCCTCTCTTATCATGCCGTCACAGTGCACTTTCTTGATTCCACCCTTTTGGGCATTTGCCTTTAACAGATCGGCACAATCGGTCATGCCATTGTGGTTATCTGCTATCCTGCGCCTGAACTGATTTATCACGTATGGATTCTCAACACCCAGAGCGCCAAGTACCATAAGCCCTCCTGTGATCGCACCGCAGGTTGAACCACACTTCATGCCACCACCGAAATTAGCACTTAGCTTTGCCGCCATATCTCCTGTTATTCCGAGTTCGTCCGCGTAAGCCCGCAGAATGGTCTGCGCACAATTATTGACCATCGGTGTCTCGTTTCTTATCTCCATAGCTTTTTCTACGTGTTTATTCATTGTGAATTCCTCCTATCTTTTTCATGCTTACCCTTGTTTGAGTAAACTTTTGGAAATGACTTTCTTATATATTTTATATACTCATCCGCAACACTGTATAACTTCATATAACTTCATATGAAAAATAAGAGACATCCGAAGATGTCTCTCTTTGTTGTTAAACCCTCCACTTAAAGGCAAGAGCTCTCCCCTAAAATCCTATATATTTATTATATACAATATTCTTATAATTGGTTAAATTTTATCATACTTTTGCTCTTTTGCAAGGATATTTTCATTTCCCTCACTCACTGATAATCTTCCTGCTGCACAGATACGTTATAAGAAAATATCCACCATATATGATCACCACGATAGCAGCTGTGATTCCGATAGCACCTGCTATATCATACGCTCCCATAGTGTCAAGAATCTTCGTGCTGACCATCATTCCAAATACCGAATGGACTATGGCGAGAGCAAGTGGGAATATGAAGAATAGTCCCATCTGCGAGAAAAGAGCCTTGTTGATCATGTGCTGATCCACCCCAAGCTTCCTGAGCATCTTGTATCTCTCTATGTTATCTGTGCTCTCTGAGAGCTCTTTGAGTGCAAGGATGGCTGCTCCAGATATAAGGAATATAAGTCCGATATACATACCTATAAATGATGCTATCGCTCCGACTCCCACGCTGGCTGCTTTCACGTTGTCCTTGGTATTTACTGTGATAAGTCCGCCAAGTTCATCATTCTTTGATACATTCCTTATGATCGTATCACTATCCTGTATGACATCCCTGTCCTGATCGGCATACTTTCCGATGAAATACTCTTTCGCGAACTGTGCACCTTCAATAGCTGAATCCGGCACGATAAACACACCTGTGTTGAGGGGCTGAGTGGCAAGCTCTATATCACCATCTATACAATACGAGATAACCGGTTTAAGCTTGTTGCCATATACCTCTATCTCTTTTCCCTCCTGAAGTCTCTCATCACGGATCTTAACGAATATTCTATAATTTGCAAGGATGGCATACTCGTCATCGGCAAGCTGGAGCTCAGCATTGTCATAAATCTTTGCAACCTTGTTATAGTCGGACTGTGATATGATCTCCTCCGTTCCCTCATAACTAGACAAAGCGTTTACATCTATTCCAAGAGAATCAATCAGAGCCTCATCTCCCAGATAGTTTCTGATTGTAAGTGTAGGACATGTATATGTGTGTACGTCAACGTAATCTGAGAAGTATGATCCAAGATCCACATTATTTTCACTATATACATCTTCTATGCTCTTTCCATCAGTCACCTCAGGTTTCTTCAAAAGATCATTTGTCTCGCTGTCATTACCCATCTCGTCTTCGTCATAATAGATTGAATCACTGCTCTGGGTTTTCGATATACTCACATCCGCTCTTGCGTACTTTGCAATGCCCTCATTTAAGGAATTCTTCACTGCAAGCGCTGATGAAAGCACACATATTGTCACAAAAAGCATCAGACAGATGACTGATATTGAAAGTACATTTGTGTTGACACGGCTGCTCATCTGTCTGACGACAAATGAATTGAGTCCCTTATAGTACACATTCTTCATAGACGACACGATTCTGAAGAGCATTCCGGACACTGACCAGAAGAAAAGCACCGTTGCAACGCATCCGACCACGATCCACTTGTAGAGATCATTCATGTACATGTCATTTATATCGGTAATTACCGCATGATAAGCATATCCAAGTGATACAGCTGATATCAGGAACACGATAACTGATACCCATGGATTCTTGATCTTGACGTTCTCAGACTTTCTTCCATTCTGGAAAAGGTCGATGAGCTTACATTTGCTGATGATAAATGTGTTGAAGATTATAACCACCACATATATGATTGCAAAATACAGACAGGTCTTGGCAAAGGCGCTGCCGGAGAATACAAAGCTATATGATGACATATCTGCATCGAACATGTTTGCAACAAGTACACTTGTTATCTGTGAGATTCCTATTCCGGCAAGAAGTCCTACCACAAGTGATACAAGTCCGATGATAAGTGTCTCGATGAAAAGCATTGTGGACACCTTGCGTTTTCCCATTCCAAGGATGAGGTACAGACCAAATTCTTTGTTACGCCTCTTCATCAGGAAACGGCTTGCATATATGATGAGGAATCCGAGCACAAATGCGATGAACACGCTGACTCCCGCGATCATCTTGCTCATGAGCTGTACGACCTGTCTTGTATCAGCTGATATCTGGAGCATGGCAGTCTGGGTCTCTATGGCATTGAACACATAGAAGATTGCAACACCGAGTACCAGAGTGAAGAAATATATGGCATAGTCCTTTATACTCTTCTTCATATTTGATACGGAAAGCTTAAAGAGCGTCATTCAGATCACCTCCAAGCAGTGTCACGACATCTATGATCTTATTGAAAAATTCTTTTCTTGTATCTCCTCCTCTTCTGAGCTCGTGGAACACCTTGCCATCCTTGATGAAAAGTATCCTGCCTGCATAGCTGGCTGTAAATGAATCGTGTGTTACCATGAGTATCGTTGTCATGAGATCCTCATTCAGATGCTTAAGTCTCTCAAGCAACAGCTTTGCCGACTTGGAATCGAGTGCTCCCGTAGGCTCATCTGCAAGCACAAGCTTTGGATCAGTGATGATTGCTCTCGCAGATGCTACTCTCTGCTTCTGACCGCCCGACATCTGGTACGGATACTTCTTCAGAACACTCTCGATCTCAAGCTCCTTTGCAACAGCTCTGACCTTCGCATCTATCTGCTTTGCAGGAACATTCTGTATGGAAAGTGCCAGTGCGACATTCTCATACGCTGTGAGTGTGTCAAGAAGATTGAAATCCTGGAATATAAATCCAAGCTCCTCTCTTCTGAACTCGTTAAGCTTGTTGCCCTTGAGTGTTGTGATATCCTTGCCGCCCACATAGATGTGTCCGCTGCTAACCTTATCTATAGTTGAAACGCAGTTGAGCAGTGTCGTCTTACCGCTTCCGGATGCACCCATGATAGCTACGAACTCTCCTGCCTCCACATCGAATGATATTCCATCTATGGCCTTTGTCATATTGGATTTGTTTCCATAATATTTCTCAATGTTATCAATCTTTAATATTGTTTCCATTGAAATGCCTCCTCAAATGTTTGTTTATTACTGCTCTCACCATTGAACATATTTGCAGTTTACACATTTTGAAAGCAATTGTCCTTTTTTCATTATTACCTAACATTACAATTCTGTAACCTTGGGGACGCTCACCCGATCTGGTATCCCACTATCGCAAAACTCAATTTTTATATCATCCAATCTTGTATATATCATTATGTCCAAATACTATACTCACATCTGTGTATTCATCCACCTTTGACGTTATATCCAGCTTATGTCCCAGCTGCCTGCACAGATTGTCTATTATATAAAGCCCCATACCTGTGGATTTCGCATGTTTCCGCCCATTTTCCCCGGTAAATGATTTCTTGCACACAAGTGGAATATCAGACTGTGGTATACCTATTCCATTGTCCTTTATGTGCAGAGCCTTGCCGTCACCCAACGGTTCAGTCCAGATCTCTATAGTCTTTTCCTGTCCTCGGTCTATATACTTGATACTGTTGCTCACTATCTGATTTACCATAAACTCAAGCCATTTTGAATCCGTCACAACACATTCATCCACATCATGAACATTCAGCGATATGTCACCATCAAGCAGCATATCCTTGTTCTTCACAGCCACCCTTCCGATGACACTCTTAAGATTTGTCTCGGCAAATCTGTAATCTGCCGATGCATGCTCTGCCCTCACATAGTAGAGAACCTGATCTGCATATGCGTCAAGCCTTGCGACCTGATCCGCATATTTTCTTGGGATCACATCCCTGTTGTTGTGGCACATGAGCACCAGACTGGCTATCGGAAGCTTTATCTCGTGAACCCAGATCTCTATAAAATCCTTGAAATCTTCCACGCTGTCCCTGTACTTTCTCACATTCTCAGTCATGGACTTGTTGATGTCGTACATAGCTGAATACACCAGCTTTCCCTCGTAGAAGTCAGGCTCGTCCAAAGTGTCAAGTATGAGATACTTCTGATCCAATTCATCCAGATGTCCAACCAGACTGTTGTAGAACTTATATTTTCTCAGATAATCGAAAGCGATAACCAAGACGACAAATATCACAGCCACTATAACGAACATAATTCTCATCTGTAACTGTGAGTGAAATGCCATCATAAGCAGATATGTGAATATCACAAATCCCGCATATCCCGCAATTATTCCAAGTTTATCCTTTATATACAAGCCAAATTTCATTTTACAAAATTACTCCAATCTTTTGTCACTGTAAATGATATACAATCCCACTTACCTGTCATACAAGTCGGTATCCCTGCTTCTTCCTGGTCTCTATGGCATCATCATATCCAAGATCCGCCAGTTTTCCTCTGAGCCTGCTGATGTTCACCGTGAGTGCATTGTCATTTACAAACTCATCATTATCCCACAGGTCTGTCATGATCTCATCCCTCGACACTATCTTTTCCCTGTTGGCAAGCAACAGCTGGAATATGATCATCTCATTCTTGGTGAGAACCATCTCCTGATCACCTTTGCTGATAGTCCCCTTGCTGAAGTTGACCTCCGCATCTCTGTATGATGCCGTATTCTGGCTGCCCTCCATGCGCTTGAGCACCGCCGCTATCCTAAGCAGAAGTATCGTTGGATTGTATGGCTTTGTTATATAATCATCCGCGCCATAACTCATGGACAGCACCTCATCCATCTCGGAAGTCCTGCTTGTGACCATGATGATAGGCACATCAGATTCCTTTCGTATCTCCTTCACAAGGTTTCTGCCGTTTATACCCGGAATGTTGATATCCATGAGCACCAGATTCGGCGCCGCTTTCAATATATCGTCCTTTGTATTGTCAAAGCTCTCAAGACTCTCAGCCTCATAGCCCTCATTCTCAAGTATCTGCACAAGCTCCTCACAGATGCTCTCGTCATCTTCCACCACAAATATCTTTTTCATCTTTATTTCTCCATTTCCTATTTTCCATTTAGGCAATTACGAAACCCTTAATCTATTCAACATGCAAGAAGATGTTTAGCATTACCAAATCAGGGGAATACGAAGTCGCCGGTACTTAGATGGCACGTTAGTGACATCTTTAGTACCGTTGCAGACTGAGTTAAGCGAGAGCGACCCCTGATCGGTATGCTAAAACATCTCTTGCACATTCAGCGTATTTAAGTTTCGCAATTGCCTATTTCCCCATTTTAAGTGGCATGTCCACCAGCATCCTCGCCCTGTTGTAGACATTCAGCTTTGAACCGCTGGAATCCATATCACAGCTCACTATCATGCCCTGCTGCAGCTTCTTCTGAAGCGAAGGGTACAAACCTCTTCCGCAGGTGTGATTAGGCATACAGCCAAATGGCTGAACCGCCAAAACCTTTGGACACTCATGGAGTATGTGTCCCGTTATCTCCGCGCCGATGAGCCAGCCATCTCCTGTTTTATATCCCCAGCTCACATATCCTTCAGCCTCACGCTTCATCGTGAAGAAATCCTCCATGGTTATAGAACCCATATTTTCTAAGCGCCTCTATCATTGCTCTCTGCAGGCTGCCGAAGAACTTCAGCCCCGCCTTGTAAAGCAGAGATTCAAATGTCATATTGTCTGTGAGGTGTGAATCCATATAGTACATGGCATACCATGAAAGCCCATTTGTATGGCTCTCACATCCATTTGACTCAAGGAACTTTATCATATCCCAGTTGCCCAAGTGGCAATACTTTATGTACAGCTCTCCCACTATCCCCACTCGCTGTTTCCTCTTATCATGCAGCTTTATCCGTGAAAAATCCCTGGCTATACTGACAAAGTTTCGTTTCATCCTGCCGAGAGTCAGATTCTTTCCATCTTTCAGATCTCTGGACAGGATATCTATCCACTTCTGCCAAACCTTTTGCGACTGCCCCTTTTTCACCTCATTTGGCCTTGTCTGATTGAGGAGCAGCATGAGTATATCTCCGTAGAAGAGTCCGAACAGGGCTCTCCACACCATGAATGGCTGCACGCGCATCTGGCATTCCTTCTCCAGCCCCTTAACATTCAGGGATAGTATCTTTACCCTGTCAAATCCTGCCTTTCTCACCGACTCCTTTAACACATGTAAGTAGTTGGCTCCCCTGCAGGCATCCCCCGCCGTCGGCATGAGAAGTCTTGTCCGGCTGATATCATATTTGCCTGACTGCAGTGCATCTATCATCTGCCCGGCATTTAACACGATCGGATAACACATATCATTGTTCACATACTTAAGTCCCACATCCGTGATATGTTCCTCATTTGACAGTATGACCGGATGATAATCCCTTGAATAAAAGGCGTATTTTATCAGAGGAAAATGCGCATCCAGCATGGCTGGGATCAGCAATATATATTTTTCATTCCATGTATCTTCATCTATCTTGTACATTCTCTACTCCCCATATACTTTGCAGTTATATAACGTATTTGCAGCACTTCAATCAAATATGACATTTTTTGAAAATGGACAACCCCTGGTCCATTTTCAAAAAAGCTTAAATATCTAATCTAATTTCAATCAACTTACATTATAACTTCTTTTGCATGCACCTAGCCACTGTTTACTAATTAATTATGTTAAACTTATTTGTTGATATAACAAAACACAGGTACTATATAAAATGTCACACCCGTTACAACGGCTTAACATCTTATATAGCACCTGTGTCTCAACGCAAATATTTTTATAGACTGCTAGAGCATCGACTGGGAATTGAACTATCGATGATTTTCCCGGTTCTTGTTCTTAAGTTTATTCCAGAATACTCTTTGCAAGCTTCTGCTCCTCATCAGTAGGCGGGTCGATTCCCTCAAGCTTATATGGTATTCCAAGTCTCTCCCACTCAGGGATTCCGAGCTTGTGATATGGAAGTACCTCAACTTTATCTACAGTCTTAAGAGTGTCTATGAACTCCTTAGTCTTTCTCAGATCATCCTCATCAGTTGTGATGGTTGGTACCAGTACGTGTCTGATCCACATATGCTTACCCTGATCTGACAGATACTGTGCAAGATCAAGTATATTGCTGTTGGAGAATCCTGTGAGATCTCTATGCTTATCATCATTGATCTGCTTGATATCGAGCAGGAACAGATCTGTGAGATTCATCAGCTCATTGAACTTGGAGAAGAATGGCTCCTCCCTTGTAAATGGATTGCCGGCTGTATCTATTGTTGTATGAATACCTTCAGCCTTTGCAAGCTTGAAAAACTCGATGAGGAAATCCATCTGAAGCAGCGCCTCACCACCGCTCACTGTTATACCACCACCGTTTTTCCAATATGGCTTATAGCGGAGCGCCTGCTTTAACAGGTCCTCAGGGGTCCTCGCCTCGATCTTGACGCCCTTATCCTTCAGCAGCTTTGTATTCTCTTCTATCTTCTTCTCAAGTTCTTCTCTCTCAGCATCGCTTGTTTCATCTGAGTAAAGCTTACTATAGTCTGTCACAAGATTCCATGTCTCTGGGTTGTGACAATATTTACATCTCATCTTGCAGCCCTGTAAAAAAACTACAAATCTTATGCCTGGACCATCTACTGCTCCAAAGCTCTCTGTCGAATGGACATATCCTAAAACCTGTTTCTTTTCAGACATATTTCACCTCTAAGTTCTTCCTATTCAAATACAACTCTCAATTAATGAAAGTAATTACAAACAAAACTACATGTCTATTATCTCTTGTAAAACTGATATAAATACATATTCTTAAAAAAAGTCCCGGAGAGGTTATCCCCGGGACCATGGTTCTTGTTATATCTGACAAAGCATCTATAACTTCACTGAAAATCCAGCGTCAGCTAAGAATTAAAGTGAGTCATGGAATGTTCTGTTGATAACATCGAGCTGCTGCTCACGTGTAAGTGATATGAACTTAACAGCATATCCTGATACACGGATTGTGAAGTTAGCGTACTCTGGCTTATCTGGATTCTCCATAGCATCAAGGAGCTTATCCTTACCAAATACGTTTACGTTCAGATGATGAGCGCCCTGATCGAAGTATCCATCCATTGCGCTTACAAGCTTTGTAGCTCTCTCTTCCTCATCATGTCCAAGTGCTGATGGGTTCATTGTCTGTGTATTTGAGATACCATCCAGTGACCACTCATAAGGAATCTTTGCAACAGAGTTAAGTGATGCAAGAAGTCCTGATGTCTCAGCGCCGTAGCTTGGGTTAGCACCTGGTGCAAATGGTGTCCAAGCACGTCTTCCATCTGGAAGGTTACCTGTGTACTTACCATAAACTACGTTAGATGTGATTGTAAGGATAGATGTTGTAGGCTCTGAATTACGATATGTGTGTCTCTTCTTGATGTCTGTAAGGAACTCATGAAGAAGCCATACACCGATGTTATCAGCTCTGTCGTCATCGTTACCATACTTAGGGAACTCGCCTTCGATCTCGAAGTCCTCAGCAAGTCCTGTCTCTGCGTTACGGATAACCTTAACCTTAGCGTACTTGATTGCTGACAGTGAGTCGATTACGTGTGAGAATCCAGCGATACCTGTTGCAAATGTACGACGTACATCTGTATCGATAAGTGCCATCTCAGCTGACTCATAGTAGTACTTGTCATGCATGTACTGGATGAGGTTAAGAATATTTACATAAAGTCCTGCTAACCAATCAAGCATCTTCTTGTACTTAGCAAGTACTTCATCATAGTCAAGGTACTCTGATGTGATAGGTGCGTACTCTGGACCTACCTGCATTGGCTTACCAGTCTTCTTGTCAAGGAACTTCTCATCCTTACCACCATTGATAGCGTAAAGAAGACACTTAGCAAGGTTTGCACGAGCTCCGAAGAACTGCATCTCCTTACCAGTCTGTGTAGCTGATACACAGCAGCAGATTGAGTAATCATCGCCCCAGATTGGCTTCATTACATCATCGTTCTCATACTGGATTGAGCTTGTTCTTACAGAGATCTTAGCAGCATACTTCTTGAATGTATCCTGAAGAGCTGATGAGTAAAGAACTGTAAGGTTTGGCTCTGGAGCTGGTCCCATGTTCTCAAGTGTATGAAGGAATCTGTAATCGTTCTTTGTAACCATTGAACGTCCGTCAACACCGATACCACCAACCTCAAGAGTAGCCCATACAGGATCTCCTGAGAACAGCTCGTTGTATGACTTAATTCTTGCGAACTTAACCATACGAAGCTTCATTGTGAAATGATCGATAAGCTCCTGAGCCTCAGCCTCTGTAAGCTTACCAGCCTTAATATCTCTCTCAATATAGATATCAAGGAATGTAGATACACGTCCAACTGACATAGCTGCACCGTTCTGAGTCTTGATAGCTGCAAGGTATCCGAAGTATAACCACTGAACAGCCTCTTTAGCGTTTGAAGCTGGCTTTGAAATATCATATCCGTATGACTGAGCCATAACCTTCATCTCTTTGAGACGCTTGATCTGCTCTGCAAGCTCTTCTCTCTGACGGATGACATCATCAAACATGTTGCCATCGCCACAGTTAGCCTTATCCTCTTCCTTCCAAGCGATAAGCTGATCAATACCGTAAAGAGCAACTCTTCTGTAGTCACCTACGATACGTCCACGACCATATGTGTCAGGAAGTCCTGTTACGATATGTGTATGACGAGCTGCCATCATCTCTGGTGTGTAAGCATCAAATACTGCCTGGTTGTGTGTCTTGTGATACTCAGTGAAGATCTTGTGGAAGTTCTCGTTTGGAGTATATCCATACATCTGAAGAGCTTCCTCAGCCATCTTGATACCACCATAAGGCATAAATGCTCTCTTAAGTGGCTCATCTGTCTGAAGACCTACAATCTGCTCAAGATCCTTTGTCTCTGGATCAATGTAGCCTGGGCCATAAGATGTGATGCTTGATACAACATCAGCATCCTCCTTTAAAACTCCACCGTTATCTCTCTCAGCCTTCTGAAGTGCCTGAAGCTTATCCCAAAGCTTGTTAGTAGCATCTGTTGGGGCTGCAAGGAAACTCTCGTCTCCATCGTACTGTGTGTAGTTGTTCTGGATGAAGTCTCTTACATTACACTCTTCCTTCCAGAGTCTACCTGTGAATGATTCCCATTCCTGGTTCTGTAACATGATAAAATTTCTCCTTTCAGTGTTTTAATATGTGAAAATGTGACACACTATTTACTTATTATACAGAATAATCTTCTATAATTCAATAATGCTTATCACATTCCTTGCTTTTCATTTGTAAGTATATTATACTTTACTCATAAATTCGGTTGTTATAACCACGTAATGAAGATTTAAACAACTTTTTTTGAAAAAATTTGAGAAAATATATGAATAATATATATTGTGTATGGACAAGGGATAATTTATTACACATATACAATATACTGTGTTTTGAAAAAATATACATTCTATAGCTGAAAGCCTGATCGCACCCCTGCATCATGACATCTTGTCACTATAATATACTACGCTGCAGACTGCTGCTCTGCATAGAAATAAATAATAAGATGGAGGTTATGTATGAAACTTAAAATTCCTCAATATCAATTGTCTGAAGTACTCAACATGATGGCATTCAAAGGAATCTCGGAAGCCGATATCAAAACCATGATGGATCTCAGGATCCTGCGCGAACACTATTACAGATACAACTCCACTATATTCAAAGCCGGCGAGATAACCGAGGAGCTTGGAATAGTCATCAAAGGCCGGGTGATTGTTGAGAATGTTGACTACTGGGGCTCCAAAAGTATCCTGAGTTCAGCACTTCCGGGAAAGGTGTTCGGTGAAACATACGCCCTGTCCGGACACAAACTCATGATCGACGCAAGAGCAACAGAGCCTACTATCGTATTCCTGCTCAACGCACAGGATATCATGTCCGGCAAATACAACAGTTATCCGTGGCATCTGCAAATGCTGAAGAATCTTCTTCTCCTATCATCGAGAAGAAGTCTCACACTCTCTCTTCATATCTTCTATATAAAGCCAAAGAAGATACGTGAGCGTGTCAGCTATTATCTCTCAGGACTTGCCAGCTCTCTTGGTACAACTGAGTTCGATATCCCATTTAACAGGGAACAGTTTGCCGACTACCTGAATGTCGACAGAACCGCACTGTCAAAGGAGCTGTCCAACATGCAGAGTGAAGGACTTATAGAGTTCAAAAAGAATCATTTCAAACTGTTGGAGCTTGACCACGAGGAATTGACATAATACTACTATTCTGAATCCAGTACAAGTCTATCTTATGGTTACCGGGTGCGGAATTGTAAAATGCCAGCACCCGGTAACTGAAATTATATCTAAGAGAATCATGAATTCAATATCTTCATAAACTCCTCGCCTGTGATCGTCTCCTTCTGATACAGATAATTGGAAAGCTCATCAAGCTTCGCTCTGTTCTCGAGGATAATGGTTGCCGCCTTCTCATGCTGCTTTCTTATAAGCTCCACAACCTTCTTGTCTATGAGTGTCTGCGTCTCTGCCGAGCACGAAAGTGATGAATCACCGCCAAGGTATTTGTTAGTTTCTACCTCCATGGCTACCATATCAAAATCTTTGCTCATTCCGTATTTGGTGATCATAGCTCTTGCAAGCTTTGTTGCCTGTTCTATATCGTTGGAGGCTCCCGTTGTAATAGATCCAAATACTATCTCCTCCGCAGCTCTTCCGCCTGTGAGTGTCGCTATCTTATTCTCAATCTCTTCCTTGGTCATAAGGTAATGGTTGCCCTCATCGACCTGCATGGTGTAACCAAGGGCTCCTGAAGTTCTAGGAACTATGGTTATCTTCTGGACTGGCGCCGAATCAGTCTGCTTGGCAGCTACAAGCGCATGTCCGATCTCATGGTATGACACGACAAGCTTCTCCTTGTCTGTAAGTATCGCATTCTTTCTCTGGTAACCTGCAATTACGACCTCTATGCTCTCTTCCATATCGGCCTGTGTCACGAAGCCTCTGCCGGCTCTGACAGCCCTGAGCGCCGCCTCATTTACAATATTTGCGAGCTCGGCACCTGATGCACCTGATGCCATTCTGGCTATCTTATTGAAGTCTACATTGTCTCCTATCTTGACCTTCTTGGCGTGAACCTTAAGTATATCCTCACGTCCCTTGAGATCCGGAAGTTCCACAGGTACTCGTCTGTCAAATCTTCCCGGTCTGAGCAGTGCAGGATCAAGTGAATCCGGTCTGTTGGTTGCTGCAAGGATGATGACACCATTGTTACCCTCGAATCCATCCATCTCGGTGAGGAGCTGGTTAAGTGTCTGCTCACGCTCGTCATTGCCTCCTATCTGTCCGTCTCTCTTCTTACCTATGGCATCTATCTCATCGATGAACACTATACATGGAGCCTTTTCCTTTGCCTGCTGAAACAGATCTCTCACCTTTGAGGCTCCCATACCTACGAACATCTCAACGAATTCTGAACCGGACATTGAGAAAAATGGTACATTTGCCTCTCCGGCTACAGCCTTGGCAAGCATGGTCTTACCTGTTCCCGGAGGACCCACAAGAAGAATACCCTTCGGCATGGAAGCGCCGATCTCCTTGTACTTTCCAGGATTGTGAAGATACTCAACTATCTCAGCCAGATTCTCCTTTGCCTCATCCTCTCCGGCGACATCTGTAAACTTTATTCCCTCTGTAGAATTAACATATATCTTCGCATTGCTCTTGCCCATTCCAAACATCATGGAATTCTTGCCGCCCCCGGCGTGCTTCATCATCTGATTGGCAAGCATTCTTCCAAGTAATGTGAATATAAGTATAGGCACGATCCAACTGAGTATAAAGCTGAGTATCGGTGATGTCTGCTTGATCTCCTGACCTGAGAACTTGGCTCCCGACTTGTAAAGTCTCTCGGTTAAGTTCTCATCACTCACCATAGCAGTCTTGTACACCTTCTTGTCATCCTTGCCTGTGAAATAGATGACATTTGACTGGGTCTCAATATCTACCTCGTCGATCTTCTTGTCCTCTGTCATGGATATGAATGTACCGTAATCCACATCCTCTATACTTCTCTCAGTAAACCAGGGAACAACTATAATATTAAGAAGCATGATTACTGCGAGCACGATCAGATAATAAAATATCAGCGGCTTTTTGGGCTGTTTTACTTCCTTCATATAAAAATCCTCCTTGTAATATTTTTTAGGATATATATGTCTGACACAATACAAAAACGCCATTATCATATATATTATTCTAACCTTATATCACAAGGAGGATTTATTCAATTAATTATTTCTAAAATTTGTATAACTCTTTTGAAAATATAGACAAAATTATAAATATTGCTTACAGTACAGCCATGTGGGCAGCTTCGGGCTGATCAGTCAGCACCTCCATTAACCATTCTCATGGATTTCAGCATCACATTCTGATGCCTAAAGAACAATTATTATATATCTGATATCTATTCAACACTCTTATAAGTTAACCAATACCCATTATCTATTAACCGGTGACTATTAACAGTTCAAGCCCGCCTTCCTTAAAGAAGAATACCATTTGGGTTCTTGTACAGGGATCGAACCTGTATTCATGCTGTTGCAGAGCATTGTCTTACCATTTGACCAACAAGATAATTTTGGCGCGATTAGAAGGAGTCGAACCCTCGCGGCAAATATTTTTTGCCCTATGACTGTTTAGCCATTCCCTTAAACCACTTGGGTATAAACGCTTAAGTACACACTTATCGCCGTGTGCTGCGGACTGAATAGAAGCTATTCGTACTGCAAGCAATACTTATGAAGAATTTACCTGCCTGTTCTGAAATATCAGAACTCTACATATGTTGTCGCGTTCGATATTCTTATAGCGCTCTCAAGATTAGCTTTAAGCTCATCCTGTCTGCCCTGTAAGTCTCCAACAACCTTTTCAGCGTCAATTGGATCCACCATGCTGTATACAAGATTATCGCAGTAGGCAGATATGCTTTTCAGACTGTCGTCACTGAGAACCTTCTTATCACTTGAAGCAAGCGCTGTACTCATGGCCTCCTTCTGTCTGTCGGCATTCTCCTGTGACTTATTGATAGCCATCTTGGCCTTGGTGAAATCGTTATTTATCTTTCTGATAAGAGCGTCATCAAAGTTAGTATTTGAGAAACTTCTTCCAAGTAAAGTCTTTCTGAGATTGATTGCCGCTGCCCTCGTCATGGTCACCCCTGCCACCTCTATATCCGTAGTGGCATTTGCAAGCAGGATCGCTGCATCAAGCCTGTTGTATCTGCTTATGAGATCCCTTATACTCTGAAGATCCGCCCTCGCCTCGTCATCAAACTCCTGCACGCTCTTCTTACCACCGATAATGACATCATCTGATGTCTTTTTCACTGTCACAAAACTGGCTCTGTCTATGGCATCATTGATCTTCTTTATCAGAAGGTCTCTCTCATCCAAAGCTCTTGTCACTATCATTTTCTCCATAATATTCATATCCTCCTTTTTAAATAATATCTGGATCTCTCTTCTCAGTTATGTTCTGAACTCTCATTTCTCTTATAGATATCTTTGAGCAGCATTTCAAATTCATCTGGCGTCATATCATGCGAAGACTTTCCATCTATTTTTATCTCAATTCCCGCTTCGTTCATTTCATTCAAAGTTTCAAAACTGAATGACATATCCATAAGTGTATCTACAACAAGATAAATATCATATTTACTCAGCATATATCTGCTATGTTTTTTATCCAAAAGATATGAAAACCTCAAGATGATCGGTATTTTCGTACATATAATATCCTTAATAGGCTAATTCCATACCACAGGCACCATATCATAATATATAAGTCTGTGCTTCGTATCCACGTACATATCCTCGTGATAATGTCCGAAGTACCACATGGAATATTCAAGTTTTCCTTCAAGTTCTTCAAAGAAATCCGTCAGTATATTCTGAGCGTACAATTCATGCAGGCGTCCCTGCATCCTCTTTATATCTTCAAGCTACAGCTGTATAATGTTTGATGCGCAATGGGTTATGACATAGTCGACCTTGTAATCACAGCTCCCAAGATTTACCCTTGCTTCCTCTATCTCTGTATCTGTCGGAAGCTCCTGTTTCCACCATGATGTGTTCAATATTCTGAACGGTCTGCCACTCCCCATTGCCAAATTATATTTATGCTCGAACAAAGGATCATCCTTATCAAGCACGCCACCGCTTATATCGTGGCTCTGTGCTCCTCCGAACGTAAAATATCTTTTTCCCTCTATATCGAATACCTGTCCGCGCTCAAGAAGTATCACCTTATCACGGACTATATGCCGCACTTTGCCACCATGCCACTTCTCCACCGGGTATTCATCTATCATATTGTAATTCTCATGATTTCCCTGAACCCATAGAAGTGTAAATGACTGCTTTGCGAAGAATTCACAGTCCTGTTCAAAGGACTCTCCTTTTGCCCAGAGCAAACCAAGATCCCCGCATACGATCACTGTATCATTTTCAGTTAGATCCGGGCAGCAGGAAAATCCTCCTGACATAAATCTCCCAAACCTCCCGTGACAGTCGCCTGTAATATAAATCATTTCAAAATCACTCCTTTATTTAATTGCCTTGTAATCCGGCTCATCCGGCAGACTTATGTTCGCCTTTGCATACTCAAGTCTTCTCTCGTACCAGTTTTTTTTTACAATGAACTTAATACGCTATTAAACACTCTGTAATTGGAATCGTCGCTTGGTCTGCAATACACAGCAAACTCGATATTCTTAAATGCGTACATATAATCCCTCACCACATTTTCCGCAGCAGTTGCCACAACCTGCGGTTCGTTACAGAATGCTCCGCAACCAAACGCCCCGAGTATTACTGTGTCTGCATGATTCATAACCGCGCTGTCAAGTATTCTTCTGAGTCTTTTCTCATGGATGACCTGAAGTTCTCTATTGCGGGGTTTCACCGCTCTCGTTCCATCTCCGGAATTATATCTATTGCTAGGTTTTTCCCTGAGATTCGGCGCCGCACATGTGATCACATCAACTATATACCAGTCATCACGCTCCATTAGTTCCGGACGATCTGTATCAGTCTTAAACACAACGATATCCGGAGTGTATATGATGTCATCGTTATGTATCGGATCATGTGCCGCTCTGTGCGGTGTGTAGAACATCCCCCACATATCAGGGGTGTTCAGACAGAAATATAGATTGGAACATCTGCAGAGACATTCCTCCTGAGCCCCCGCACCATTCACAACTCCTCCGCCTGGATTTGTCGCTGATGCAAAGTTATGAACTGCTACGTGATTCCCTTTATAGGCCTTTGCCGCCTCATAGGTTCTCTTCTTTGAGACAACCACATTTGCCTTTTTGTAAATATTCAGTTCAGGCGTTGGTATAACCTCCGCCTCTGCTATAAAGCGCTGATTTGCCACCGATATCTTTGTGACAGCTGAAAGCTCAGCATCCGTCTTGCACATGCGCTCTGTATCCTGAAATATACTTCTGTTCATCTCTCTGCGATCCATATTTTTTACACCCCTTTGATATTATGCTATTACATTACTCTATTATCCTGTTAGTTTTTTAACCTGCTATTCCAATACTCTCTGTTTTTACTGCTCTCCAATATATATAAGATGGTCAACATACTCTCTTTCCTCGCCCTTGAATATCGGTATATCATTGTCTATCATCCATCCTCTGGAATTTTCGTTGCTGCTGTCTCCTGTACATGACGGGACTTCATCTGCCTGTCCCCTGATGCAGCAGCTTCCCCTCTTGCATGTCACCGAAAAGTCATTCCAGTTTATATTCTTCTCAAGCATCAGCATATCCTGTATATCACCGGTGGACTTGCCATGCATCTGCTTCTGTGAGAAATTGGCATGCCCAACCATCTGTATCGAATTGCGGGATGCGTCGAGCTGCCTCCAATATATGAGATTCGTCACCTCTTCCTTCGGTATATTGAAGCATCTTGAATCAAACATCGCCCCAGTCTCACAGGCCTTATCAAGGACTTTGATATATTGGGGATCCTCCGTATCCTCTTCTTTAACCTCCTGCCTGCATAGCTCTCATAAAAACAGAATCAAACGGTCTCTTAAAATTCCTTGTATATGTATGAAATGCCTTACCATCTATTCGTATCGCAACCGGACAACGTCTCATAAGCTTTGTCTTCGGTATCTGCTCATAAAAATTCTTCATTCTGGTACCTATATCATCTCGAAGTCTTGCCACACTGCCACTTCCTTTCTTTCATATCTTTTAAATCTTTCATATATTTCAAGTCGTTCATATCTTTCAAATCTTCCGTATATTCATTTACTAATATAGCCTAGTTTATATCACATCCGGCTGATTGACTATAAACCTGTAGTTTAAAAATCTAAGTGTTCCTCTTTACGCTTATAGCCGTGTATCAAAGCTCCCATTCTTTTCTGAATATCTCTATTCCAACCTTCATACACATCTTTCCGGCATAGTTTCCAGCCTTCTGAATGATTTCGGGCTCCTCTTTCAGACAGTCTTCATAAATTCTCTTTGGAAGATTCTTATAAATAATCTGCAAATCCTTCCTCTCGATTTTTTCGGGCATTATTCCTTCATCCACAAGCTTATTTACTATTTTCCGCACCCTGGCCTCTGTGACGATCGTTCGGACATATCTTTCTGCCTCATCCATGTCTGCTTTTCTCTGTGAATCATCCCTTTTCCTCATATTCTGCCTGCGGTTATCCACCTTTATCTCATAAAATTCCGGATTTACATACTTCAAAACATGTGGCTCACGTCCCTCCAAAAGAGCCGTCTGGTTCTTTATGACAATTCCCTCCTGCTTTTTTCCATAGGCGGGATCATTTGCAAACTGTTTACAGTGATCCCAGCTTATAAATTTCCCATAATAGAGTTCATGTACATATGGATTGTCACATTCATCTGCAATAGATTTCACAGAGTCCTGAGGCAGCCACTGATCAGCATCTCCATCGAATATGCTGAACAGATAAAATTTGTCATAGTTATCTTTTTCATATATCACCGTATGTTTCACAAGCCACTCTCCGAAAAATATGTAATGTGGATACCTTGCAAATGGTTCCTTGTCCATTTTCTGAACGTATTCCCAGAAACCTCTTAAGTTCTGGTCCTTACTCAGCTCATTATTGCGGCTGAACGCTCTGAGAACATCCTCTTTTTCGTCATACCGTATACTTGCATTGGCCCCATCCATTTTCTCCGTGATACTGATGATATCTCCAACCTGAAATGCCCCTGTGTTTACCGGGAGTGTGATGTCATCGAGCACTGTTTCTCTTTCCCTTACCACCTGGATATCTATATATTTCTTCACAATCAACCTCCAAATTTTTGACATTTAACAGATCTGCTTGCAACGCATTA
>OKVH01000598.1_pt1 | contig 19806 bp, 19 predicted proteins | sample 1604791 | NCBI WGS metagenome assembly OKVH01 (sample SAMN01760919, study PRJEB22395) | human gut metagenome | reverse complement strand
TCTTTAATACTTCCAGGCTGCTTGCCGGCACCAGCAATTCTGGTTTCCTCATCGTTCTTCCTCCCATTTATCTATTCCTTTATTTTCACGCTGAGTGTTGCTCCATCCCCGATCGGCACAATGCTGGTCATCAGATGCTCATTGTGTTTCAGTTCATAGAGATACTCCCGCATCCGTTTGTATATTGTCCTGTTTCTTCGCTCTACTGCATAATGGGACTCGATAATGTCACCATCCTGCAGCACATTATCCGAGATCAGGATGCCGCCGACTTTCAGCAGACGCATCACATCCGGCAGAAAATGAATATACTGCCCTTTTGCAGCGTCCATAAAGATAAAATCATAAGAACCCTCAAGTTCTGCAAGAATCTCTGTGGCATCCCCTTCCAGAAAACGGATCTGTGACTCCTTCCCGGCTTTTCTGAAATTTTCTTTTGCGATCGGAATGCGTTTTTCATACTTTTCAATTGTTGTGATTTTGGCTTCCTTTGGTGCATATTCACAGAACAGCAGTGTGGAAAATCCAACTGCTGTCCCTACTTCCAATATATTGACCGGACGCTGCATCTGCAGCAGCACCTTGAGAAAGCTCTGCATTTCTCTTCGTATGATCGGCACATGATCTTCCAGTGCTTTTACCTCAAGCTCCGTCAGGAACGGGGTATTTCCCGTATCCAGGGAGTTGATAAAAGCTGTCATTCTTTCATCTACTATCATATCGTTACTCCGTCTCAGTCTCTTTTTCATCCGCCCGGCTCAGTACTCTCAGCATCTCTTCTGCTGTCTGTGAGGTGTTCAGTACATAGCTTCCGGGCTCAATTTCTCCTTTATATTCAGAAAGCATATATTGAATGCGAAAAACATTCTTATCTTTGATCAGTTTCTTCTCTTCCAGAAGCTTTGCGATTTCACCAAAGGACATATCTTTGGTGATCGTAACTGCTACCTTTTTTCCGGGAGCCTCACTCATCGCTTCCTGTGCAAATATCTGATATCCGAATGGGGAGGCCCGTCTGCCGGTAAAAATCAGAACAAGCACAAGAACCGCCAGCAATACGATTTTCACGGCAATGCCGACTGCAATTGATTTTGCACTGTTCTCTTTCATGCACCCTCTCCTGTCTTACCAGTACATTAATCCTGCAAGGAACAGTACTAGTCCGTTTCTATGATATCTGCAAAATTTTCAATTTCCATATCCACAGATGTCAGTATCTCATCCGCACATCTCTGAATGATCCTGCATATCTGAAGCTCCGCTGCCAGATACTCCTGTATAACCGGATTCTTCTGCATATCTTCGTATTCCCGCTCCAGATTCTGCACATCATCAAACAGATCGTAAGCATTGCTTCCATTCTGAAGCAGATAATTCTTTTTGCGGAACTCATCCAGCCTCTGTCGAAGCTGCGGCTCTTCGGATACTTTTCTGCTCACTTCCCGAAACGCTTTGTACGCTTCGCTTCCGCGAAGTGCAGCCGAAAGCTGCACCGTATATTCCTTTATTTCATCCATTTTCTATCAGCCCCATCATACTTCCATAATGATCGGCAGGATCATCGGGCTTCTCTTTGTTCTCTTCCAGAGGAACTCGCTTAAGCTGTCACGGATTGCTGTCTTTAAACGTCCCCAGTCGGTCACTCTTCGATCCATGCAGTCCTCAATAGCTTCTTCTACTACATGTTTTGCTTCATCCATCAGTCCTTCGGATTCTCTGACGTATACAAATCCTCTGGATACAATATCCGGACCTGCAAGAACTTGATTGCTGTATTTTTCAAGCGTCAGTACCACGATCAGAATACCGTCCTCCGCCAGATGCTGTCTGTCGCGAAGAACGATATTTCCGACATCACCAACACCCAGTCCGTCTACCAGGATCGCTCCGGTCTGTACACGGTCTACAACCTGTGCTTTTTCTTCATCTAACTCCAAAACATCTCCTGAGGACAACAGGAAAATATTGTCCTTTGGAATACCAAGACTCTCCGCAACCTGTGCCTGTGCTTTCAGATGACGGTATTCACCATGCACCGGAATCGCATATTTCGGATGAACCAGAGAATAGATCAGCTTGATCTCTTCCTGACATGCATGGCCGGATACGTGGGCATCCTGGAAAATAACATCCGCCCCTTTCATCGAAAGCTCATTGATCACTCGGGAAACTGCTTTTTCATTTCCCGGGATCGGGTTGGAGCTGAAAATAACGGTATCGCCCGGCTTGATCTGCACTTTACGATGCATGTTGGATGCCATACGGGAAAGTGCCGCCATGGACTCGCCCTGGCTTCCGGTTGTGATCAGCACCATTTGCTCATCCGGATAATTCTTCATCTGATCCAACTCGATCAGGGTATTCTCCGGCACGTTCAGATAGCCAAGCTCTGCCGCTGTGCTGATAACATTGACCATACTGCGACCCTCTACCACACATTTGCGTCCATATTTATAGGCAGAATTGATGATCTGCTGTACACGGTCCACATTGGATGCAAACGTTGCAATGATGATCCTTGTATTTTTATGCTCTGCGAAAATATTATCAAACGTCTTACCAACGGTACGCTCGGACATCGTAAATCCTTTTCGTTCTGCATTGGTACTATCGCACATCAGTGCCAGCACACCCTTTTTGCCGATTTCTCCAAAACGCTGCAGATCGATCGCATCTCCGAATACCGGAGTGTAATCCACTTTAAAGTCACCGGTGTGCACCACGATACCTGCCGGTGAATAAATTGCAAGTGCAGAAGCATCTGCAATACTATGGTTTGTCTTAATAAACTCAATGCGGAATTTCCCAAGATTGATCGACTGTCCGTGTTTTACGACTTTTCTCTTTACGGACTTCAAAAGATTATGCTCTTTGAGCTTATGCTCGATCAGTGCGATCGTAAGTCTTGTCGCATAGACCGGAACATTCAGTTCTTTTAATACATATGGCAATGCTCCGATATGATCCTCATGACCATGTGTAATGACAAAACCTTTTACTTTATGTGCATTGTTTTTCAGGTATGTGATATCCGGTATCACAAGGTCGATCCCCAGCATATCGTCCTCAGGAAAGGACAGCCCACAGTCAACCACAACAATACTGTCTTCGAATTCGAAGGCAGTAATGTTCATGCCGATCTGTTCCAGACCGCCCAGAGGAATGATCCTCAATTTGGAATTGTTAATATTTTTCAAAAATTTTTACCTCCTGTTTCTTTTCCGTTCAGGCTCTTTATTCAAATTCAATATCATCCAGCATTTCCTGGAAGATTTTTGAAACTGCCTCTAATTCATCATCGTCATCCACGATCTCATATAACGCTTCATCCTCACCTGGCTTTGACAGATCTTTCAGGATCAGTGCTTCTGCCTCATCGTCCTCGGAATCCGTTACCAGAATATAGCTGATGCCGCCAAGTACTGTCTGTTCCAGTACATAAAACTCAACCATCTGATTGTCCGCCAGTGTAAATGTAATTTTCTCCATAATAAACCTGTTGCAGCCCTGCTTCAAATCACTCTGGCTGCGTCCTTTCCCTTTTCATTCCTTCATGATCTAAATAACCCTGAAGAATATAGACAGCTGCAAGTTTGTCCACATACTTCTTACGGTCCTCTCTTCGCACGCCGCTCTCCATCATCGTCCGATGTGCCTCTACTGTGGTCAGTCTCTCATCCCACATCACAACCGGCAGACCGGTACGCTTCTCCAGCATTTTTTGAAATTCCAGAGATTTTTCCGCACGGTCTCCCACGGTATTGTTCATATTTTTCGGGTATCCAAGCACCAGGATCCCGACATCATACTCTGCGATCAGTTCTTCGATCCGTGCCAGCGTCTTCCTCAGTTTGTTCTCCTGAGTCCTGCGGATGATCTCCACCCCCTGTGCAGTAATCCCAAGCCCGTCACTGACTGCGACTCCAACCGTCTTGGAGCCGTAATCCAGTCCGAGTGCTCTTTTCTTTACTTCTGTTCCCATGTTCTGTTTTTAATATACTCCTTCAGAAGTTCTTCTACCAGCTCATCACGTTCCACTTTCATGATCATGCTTCTTGCATTTTTATAACTGGTGATATAAGTAGGATCGCCTGACATAATGTAGCCTACAATCTGGTTCACCGGATTATAGCCCTTTTCTGCCATTGCGTCATAAACAGTATCCAGGATCTCTTTTACGCGATATTCCGGATCTGTATTTACTTTGAAATATTGTGTATTACTGATATTTGCCATTCTTTTCACGTCCTTACCGTACAAACTATACTTCTATTCTAATATAACTGTCTGAAAAATTCAATTGTTTTTTGTAATTAATGCTTCTTCGCGTGATTTTTATAATGGCTTTGAAAACAATCCGCTGCTCAGGACCGAGCTTTTGTGCACAGCAGACAGTCCTGACAGCGTTCTTTTCCTGCCTTTACCAAAAGAATCTGATTGTCTAACTTTTCCGTCGTCTCCATCAACATGCGAATATACTCCATGGTATGGCCGGATGCATAAACCTTCCCGTCAATCGTCACGCTTTCTTCAAAGAGTACTTTTGTGACGGTTTCGCTGATTTTTTCTTCAAATCGCTGCTTCCGCACCTTACCGTCTGCGATCAGGATCGCACTTCTTCTGTGTGCCACATCGGACGGCACCTGATTTTCCATGACGGCTGCTTTCGTTCCTTTTCTTCTGGAATACTGGAAAATATGCGTTTCATAAAAATCTACTTTATTTAAGAAATCTCTGGTGATTGCAAACTCTTCCTCGGTTTCCCCCGGAAATCCGACGATCACATCGGTCGTCAGGGCCGGATGTTTAAAGTACTTGCGGATCAGTATGCATTTTTCATAGTATTCTCCTGATGTGTATCTTCGATTCATTCTTTTTAAAGTTGCATCACATCCACTCTGCAGGGAAAGGTGGAAGTGCGGGCAGAATTTCGGAAGAGCAGAAAGTGTTTTCACAAAATCTTCTGTAATGATACCCGGTTCCAGTGACCCAAGGCGAATACGCTCGACCCCCGCAACCTCATGCACTGCAAGGATCAGTTCCTGCAGTGTGCTGCCATGATCGATCCCGTAGGAACTCAAATGGATACCGGTAAGAACCACCTCTTTGCATCCATTGCCTGCCAGCGTTTTTACTTCCTCTACGACCTCTTCTTTTCTGCGGCTGCGTACACGACCTCTCGCATAGGGAATGATGCAGTAGCTGCAGAACTGATTACAGCCATCCTGTACTTTCAGATAGGCTCTGGTGTGTTCCACCGTTTTTTCCAGAGACAGTTTTTCATACTCTTTTGTGTGATTGATATCGATCAGAGATTCCTGCACGGCACTGCGTTCATAATGTTCCAGAATACTGACCAGATCTTTTTTGCGGTTATTTCCGATAATAATGTCGATTGCAGAGTCTTCTTCCAGCTCAGTTCCTGCTGCCTGCACATAACATCCGGCTGCCACCACGATCGCATGCGGATTCATTTTCTTTGCTTTGTGCAGCATCTGTCTGGACTTGCGGTCTGCCATATTCGTCACCGTACAGGTGTTGATCACATAAACATCCGCCCCCGGTGCAAACGGCACAATCTCATACCCTGCTTTTTCCAGAAGCTGCTGCATCGCCTCCGTCTCATATGCATTTACCTTGCATCCCAGATTGTGGAATGCCGCTTTGCGTTTTTCCATATTTTATCCAATTCCTTTCTTTTAAGCTTGACAGTCTCCTCCGAAATGGGTATGATTAATGTATACAAAAACACATATTACAGGAGGTTTTATGACAATGAAAACTGTACAGATTTCTTTAAATTCGATTGATAAAGTAAAGTCATTCGTAAACGAAATTACAAAATTTGATTATGATTTTGATCTGGTATCCGGAAGATACGTAATCGACGCAAAATCTATTATGGGTATTTTCAGTCTGGACCTTTCCAAGCCGATCGACCTGAATATCCATGCTGAAGATGATTCCGATGTAATTCTTCAGGCATTAAAACCATACATCATCGACTGAAAAACCACATAAAATTTCAGATTTCTTTTGATTTTGATATTTTTAACTGCCGCAGTTCTCCTGCGGCAGCTTTTTTGTGACCATTTTTCCGTGTCTTTTTATTCTACCCAGAGTGTCTCAGCCGTATCGATTGCTTTTTTCACCATCTCGTCGATCTCTTCCTGCAGTTTCTCTTCACTGCGTTTGATCACTTTGATATTCGGTTTGGTAACCGGATGTTTTGCCACAAAGATCGTACAGCAGTCTTCGTACGGCTGGATCGATGTCTCATAAGTATCGATCTTCAGAGATACATCCACGATCTCCTGTTTATCAAAACCGATCACCGGACGGAATACCGGAAGGGTGCAGACTTCGTTGGTTGCTGCAAGACTCTGCATGGTCTGGCTTGCTACCTGTCCGATGCTTTCTCCTGTGATCAGTCCCAGGCATCCGGTCTCTTTCGCGATGTGCTCTGCGATACGCATCATGTAACGTCTCATAATGATTGTGAGTTCATCATGAGGGCATTTATCATAAATATACAGCTGAATGTCAGTAAAGTTTACGACATGCAGAACGATCGGTCCGCTGTATTTCGACACCAGACGTGCCAGGTCAACCACTTTCTGTTTTGCACGCTCACTGGTGTATGGCGGTGCATGGAAATAAACGGCATCAATTTTAACGCCGCGTTTTGCGATCATGTAGCCTGCAACCGGGCTGTCAATTCCACCGGATAACAGAAGCATAGCTTTTCCGTTTGTTCCGACCGGCATACCACCAGGTCCCGGAATGATCTTTGAATAGATATAGATCTTTTCACGAATCTCCACGTTCAGGGTGATTTCCGGATGATGTACGTCAACGCTCATATTCGGGAACGCTTCCAGAATACGCTCGCCAAGATCTGCATTTAATTCCATGGAATTTTTCGGATAATTTTTTCTTGCTCTTCTTGCATTGACTTTGAACGTATGCTCACCATCCGGATATACGCGTGCCATATAATCGATCACTTCCTGAGAAAGCTGATCAAATCCTTCATCATTTACTTTCAGTACCGGACAGATACCCACAATACCGAAAACTCTCTGCAGTGCCTCCACTACTTCTTCAAAATCAAACAGGCCTTCGCTCTCCACAAAGATACGTCCCTGTTCTTTTCGTACATTAAATTCACCTTCCACTTTCTTCAGTGCATGGCGAATCTGTTTTACCAGTGCATCTTCGAAGAGATAACGGTTTTTTCCCTTGATACCGATCTCTCCGTATTTGATTAGAAATGCATGAAACATAGATTTCTTTTCTCCTTTTCTTTTCCTGTATCGCAGTTGTTTCGTATATTCACAGTTACATCATATCTTTTAATGTCTGCTGTATCTGCGGAGCACCACAAGCAGTTCCTTTAACTGCTGCAGGCAGTATTCCAGCTCTTCTTTTGTTGTATTCTCACAGAAACTGAATCGCACGGTAGAATCCAGCAAATCTTTTTTCAGACCAATTTCTTTTAATACCGGACTGACCGGAAGTTTTTTGTTGGAAGAACATGCTGAACCGGAAGATACCTGAATCCCCCGCTCTTCCAGTGCATGGAGCAGCACTTCGCTTCGCACGCCTGCAAAGCTCACACTTACAATGTGCGGTGCTCCCTGATCCCCCGGAAGGCTGTTCAGAACCGTATCCGGTATTTTCTGCAGTTCTTCCATGAAAAACTGTTTCAGCTCACAGAGATGTGTCACTTTTTTATCAAAATCTGTGTAGGCTTCTTTTGCCGCACAACCAAGTCCGGCGATTCCAGGCACATTATCTGTCCCGGAACGCATCCCTTTCTGCTGGCCTCCGCCCAGGATCAGCGGATGGATCTTCACTCCGTTTCGAATATAAAGGAATCCGACTCCTTTTGGTCCATGCAGCTTATGTCCGCTGACCGAGAGCATATCAATGCCAAGTTTTTTCGGATAAATACGGTACTTTCCATAGGCCTGGATTGCATCCACATGCCAGAGTGCCTTTGGATTTTTTTCTTTGATGATCTTCCCGATCTCTTCGATCGGCTCCAGAGTCCCGATCTCATTATTGACATACATGGTGGACACAAGGATCGTATCTTCCCGGATCGCATCGGAAAACTTCTGAAGATCTATTCTTCCATAGCGGTCTACCGGTATGTAACTGACCTCAAATCCCTGCTCCTGAAGATAGATCATCGGCTGGATCACGGCAGCATGTTCGATCGCCGTTGTAATAATGTGTTTTCCGGCACGTTTGTTTGCCATCGCCGTTCCGATCAGTGCCCAGTTGTCTGACTCGGTTCCGCCAGAAGTAAAATAAATCTCTTTTTCATCTGCTTTTAAAGTAGCCGCAATGTCCATTCTGGCTTCGCGAAGATATTTTTCTGCCTCCATTCCCTTGTCGTGTCTGGATGACGGATTTCCGAAATCCTCCATCATCACTTTTACGACGATGTCACGCACACCTTCGGAACATCTTGTCGTTGCTGAATTATCCAAATATGCCTGCATTATTCTCTGCCCTCCAACTGAAACATCAGAACCGAAAGCACCGCCATACCGGCAGTTTCCGTCCGCAAGATCCGTTTTCCCAGTGTAATCGGGCTGATGCCATTTTCCTGTGCCAGTGCAATCTCACTTTCATCAAATCCGCCCTCCGGGCCAATGAAAATACCGATAGACTGCCCAGGCTGTATTGTCTCAAATATCTGTTTTGTCTTTTCCATGTCTTCCGCCAGCTCATAAGGGATCAGCGTGATATCCAGATTTTTTGCATAATCCACAGCCTGACCAAATTTCACAACCTCGTGGATATGCGGAATGATATTTCTCCTGGACTGTTTGGCTGCACTTTCTGCAATGCTCTGCCAGCGTTTCTGCTTCGCTTCCGCCTTTTTTGCATCCAATTTTACAACTGCCCTTTTCGTTGCCACCGGGATGATCTCATACACTCCAAGCTCTACTGCTTTCTGAATGATCAGTTCCATTTTATCGCCCTTTGGCAGCCCCTGGAACAGATAAATTTTCGATGGCAGCTCACGGTTTGCCTCTTCCACCCACATAATGTGCAGATGTGCCACATCTTTTTCATATCCGGCAATTTCGCAGCGATACTCTTTTCCGGTACTTTCCTCATGGATACAGATCTGTTCTCCAATCTGAAGGCGCAGTACATTTTTCATATGATTCAGGTCGCTTCCGCGGATGATGATCTCTTTTTCACCGATTGCAGATGAGTCTGCAAAAAAATCGTACATAATCTTCCTCCGGTACTATGCCTGTTTTCTTGCAGTGACAGAAACCCATTCGCCCTGATGTGTAACTTCCAGAATTTCCAGTCCTGCATCTTTTACTGCTTTTACGACAACGTCTTCTTTTACATCCAGAATACCGGAAGTAATATAAAGAGCTCCCGGTTTCATCTGATGGCAGATCACCGGCGTCAGTGGGATCAGGACATCTGCCAGAATATTTGCCGTTACAATATCATACTTTTCATATCCGACCTGATCCTGCACGGCTTTATCATCAATGATATTTCCGATCATCACATCCATGCTGCCTTCCGGAATCTGGTTTGCTTCCAGATTTTCTCTGGTAGCAGAGATCGCACATGGATCAAGATCCGTACCGACCGCATGACCTGCTCCCAGTTTCAGTGCTGCGATGGACAGGATACCGCTTCCGGTGCCGACATCCAGGATCTCCATACCGTCCTTCACATATTTTTTCAGCTGACGCATGCAAAGCTGTGTCGTCTCATGCATACCGGTACCAAACGCCGTGCCAGGATCAATATGAATGATCATCTTATTCTTATCTTCCGGTTTTACTTCTTCCCAGGACGGGATGATCAGGATATCATCCACATAAAACTGATGAAAATACTGTTTCCAGTTGTTGATCCAGTCCTTGTCTTCGGTCTGGGATTCTGTGATCGTTCCCTCTCCGATATCCACAAACATACGAAGCTCTTCCAGAGCATCTTTTACATTTGCAAGCAACTTTTCTTTATCTTCTTTCTCATCCAGGTAAAAGTTCAGATAAGCGATCCCGTCATCTGCCGGTCCGTCTGGAAGAATATCGACAAACATCTGCTGTTTGTCCTGCTCCGTCAACGGTACTTTATCTTCAATCTCTACGCCTTCCACGCCGGCTTCTGCCAGTGTGGAGATCACGATATCTTCTACTTCTGATCTTGTTTTTAACGTAAATTTATTCCATCTCATAAATGTCAAATATCCTTTCGTATATATAATGCCAGATTAACAAGATTTTTTATTTCGAAATGATGCTACACCGTTTGTTCCTGTACAAAATAGTATGATAATCCATACATGTCTGTTCGTACTTTACAGCCACAAAATAAGAGGTGTTTTTACACACCCCTTATCATAACATCTGTGCTTACTTTTTAAAAGTACTATTTTTCTTCCTTTTTCCGCTTCTTAAGCGTCAGTGCAAGTGCTGCTCCGGAAACAACAAGTGCTGCTGCCACCGGCACAACCGGTGTAGTATCCCCGGTCTTTGCTGCTGTATTGGTGCTGCCCGAAGAAGAGCTGCTGCTTCCGCTTCCGGAAGTAGAACTGGATGTTCCGCTTTCATTTGCCTTAAACGTGATGGATTTCTTCACATCATCTCCCTCACTGTATACCCACTTCTTGCCATCATATACATATTTGCGGAATGTTGCCACGATCGTATAAGTGCCGGCCTGTGTCGGAGTCATCGTAAAGGTCTGTGTGGACTTATCTCCCTTCCAGGTTGTGGTATCCGTCAGTTTCCAGGAATACGGTACATATTTTTCATCATCTGCTGACGGTTTGTAATCCTTGTCATCCACATAAGTAGAACCGGTTGCTGTAAATGTCAGTGCTGTATTTAACTTTTGTGTGGAATTATCCGTTACACCGGTGAATTTCACATCGCTCTCTTTTGCTTCCTGTGGAGCACGCAATGTCTTTACCGATACCGAAACCGGATCACTTGCCAGATAATTGTCGGATTCCGGGATTCTTGTATAAATCTTATAGCTTGTTCCCGCCTTCAGATCCTGCTCTTCACCGTCTACTTCATTGACATAGGTGATCGTGGAAGCTTTCTTCGCCAGTTTCCATTCATCATCCTTTGCCTTTTCCGAATAAGCATATTCCTGACCGGCTACGGTCTTGTATTTCAGATACTGATAATGACGTTCGGTCACTTCCGGCTTGGTCAGTGTGATGCCGAGGGATTTCATCAGTTCCTCAGTAAGAGGAGCCTTTGTGATCTCTGCGGAGATATCAAGTGGTTCAATCGTATATTTTTTATCTAGATCAGAACCTTCTTTAAATTCCAGTGTTACAGTAACTTTTGAAGCCGTTGCCACATCTGATGAATCATATGTATATGTTGCCGTTTTAAAATATGCCCCTACACTTCCACCAGCTGCAACTGCTTTTGAAATTTCATTAGCATCCTGTGTTTCTGTATTTACAAAGCCACTTAATTTACATGCATCTGCTGCCTCTGTTGTTCCATCATAAGTCTTTGTGATTTTGCTTTGAGAAGTTGTACTTGATTTTGCAGGAACAACGCTCGGTGTTAATACCTTTTTTTCAACTGTATAATTAACAGTTCCTGAAAGTGTATGTTCATATCCCAATTTATCTTTTACGGTTACTTTGGAAATTTTATACTCTTCTGTCGTTGGAATCTGATATTTATTGTTCTTTGTAATTTTATATCCACCTAATCCATCGGACACACTCTCCACTTTAAGTGCATCATCCATACTGCTGTCATAATTTTTTGCATTCATTTTAACAGAAGTTATATAATCATTCTTATCTGTCACTTTAACAATCGTTTTATTACTAAGTGTCTCCTCACCATAGGTGCTGGTAACATCTCCACCTACTGTGACCGAAGAAGTTGCTGTATCTTCTACTTCCATGTTACCAGAAGCGTATGTCCAATTTTCCGTTGTAATAGTTAGATCCGATTTATTTTCAATCTTTGTCTCATATGTCTGCACTATACATTTCGCTGTTGCGAGGTTATCTACATATACCGTAACCTTTCCATCTGCATCACTCCATACAATGCTTTCTCCTTTTACACTGCCACCAACAGTTATACCAGAGACTACACACGGTAACTCCGCTTTACCAACTGAAAGCGTCAGCTTTTTCAATTCTTTTGCACTTCCGCTACTGCTTTTCACAGTACTGCCTGATTTCACTTTACACGCAATCGCACCCTGTGTAAATACAATATTTGTACTTGTAATCTCAGCACTGCCAAGAAGTGTACCCCCATTTACTGTTAAATTTGCAACCGATATCTCGCCTGAAACCGATAACTTTCCGTTACTTACTTCTGTACCTTCACTTCCCCCTTTTTCGAGAATCACAGTACCTTCACCGGTTATTTTATCAATGGTATTCGTCTCCGTTCCAAGTAAATATACATGAAGTGTTTTTCCTGCATCTACACGGACTTCTGAAACACTTTCTCCATTATTCATAACGATTGTAGCTTCATTTCCTGTAACGGTCAGAACTCCATCTATTATGTCACATCCATCTTTGTTCGCAATATCTCTCGTCTTTTTTCCAACCGCACCTTTTTTTTGTCCGGCTTCGCCTTCTGTTTGAGGTGTCTGCTCTGTTATCACTGCTTCGCTCTCAATAACTGCCTGTGACTCACTTTCCGGGACAAAACCACCCTTGATCTCAGTTTCTTTGTCTTTGTGATGTTTTGTTTCTTGGTTTTTTGTCTCTGTTTCTGTATTTGCAGACTCACTTTCTGTATCACTTGAAATAACCTGTACTGCCTGCGTATCGCCCTCAGAGCTGTCTTTTCCTGCCGCCAGCACAGATGCCGGAACCATGGAAACTGACAGGCTGAAAGACATACATATAATCATTAACTTTTTCAGTAATTTTAATTTCATATCCAACTTACCTGCTTTCACCAAATCTATGTATAAAGCTATAGTTATACCTATACATCATATTCTATTCTTTTCAAGCTTTCTTGTCAACGTCAGAAACCTTAAGTTTCTGTTACGTCATACACGAATCATGTTTCTGCATATCAAAACAGCAAGTATTTTTATGGTGAAAATGTTTCCTTTCCGATAACTTTCATGTACAAAAATGCACCGCGGATCTCTCCCGGGTGCATTTTTTGAATTTCAGCTTTTTTATTGTTCTCAGGGTCAGTCTTCAAATGTTTCTTTTATTTTTTCCATAAAGCTCTTCTTTTTCGGCTTTTCCTGTTTACTATCGTTAATCTTACCGTTGACTGCCTCATCATACTTACGCAGGTATTCCTTTGCCTCTTCGTTCAGCTTTGTCGGAACCTGAACAACAAGTGTTACATAATGGTCTCCGCGGATATTTTTGTTGCGAAGAGAAGGCACACCTTTTCCTTTAAGACGGATCTTGGTATCCGTCTGTGTTCCAGGTTTGATATCGTATGCCATATCGCCGTCTACGGTTGTGATATGGATCTGTCCGCCCAGTGCTGCCTGTGCAAAGGTGACAGGAGCAGTAGAATAAATATTCATATCCTGTCTCTGGAAGATCGGATGACGTTCTACCTGAACTTCAACCAGCAGATCCCCTCTTGGGCCGCCGTTTACACCCGGTTCACCCTTTTCACGAATACGGATGCTCTGTCCGTTGTCAATACCGGCCGGGATCGTCACTGCGATCTTCTTGCGGTTTGTGATGTAACCGCTTCCATGGCAGTCCGCACATTTCTCTTTTACGATCTTACCGCTTCCGTTACAGTCCGGACAGGTCTGTACATTTCTTACCGTGCCAAACAGGGACTGCTGTGTATATACGATCTGACCTTTACCGCCGCATTTCGGACAAGTCTCCGGACTGGTTCCTGGTTTTGCACCTGTTCCATGGCAGGTTGTACACTCATCCTTCAGATTCAGATCCAGCTGTTTTTCGCATCCGAATACTGCCTCCTCAAAGGTAATCCTTACCGCTGTCCTGACATTGGCACCTTTCATCGGTCCATTGTTTGCACGTCTGCTGCGACCGCCTCCGAAAAGATCTCCGAAAATATCACCAAAGATATCTCCCATATCGCCGCCGTTGAAATCAAAGCCGCCGAATCCTCCGGCACCTCCGCCGCCCTGTTCAAACGCAGCATGTCCGAACTGATCATACTGTCTGCGTTTTTCTGCATCGCTTAACACGGCATATGCTTCCGATGCCTCTTTAAATTTCTTTTCTGCTTCTTTGTCTCCCGGGTTCATATCTGGATGATATTTTTTTGCAAGCTGACGGTATGCTTTTTTAATGGTAGCTTCATCCGCCCCTCTGTCAACGCCGAGAACTTCATAGTAATCTCGCTTATTCTCTGCCATCTTTAATCCTCCACATGCACGGCAACCTTCCAGAACCTGCCTGTTTGCAGTTCCTTACGGCCTGATTGCTGACACAAGGCAGGAATGAACACATCCCTGCCTGTGTATATTGTAACTGTTTAGCATCTTAACAGTTACGATGCAAAAATTTATTAAAAGTTACTTTTTTATACTTCTTTGTAATCACCGTCTACAACATCATCAGACTGATAGCTGCTGTTATCTGCTCCGGCATTCATATCAGGACCTGCCTGAGCTGCTCCGTTTGCCTGTGCCTGCTGCTCATACATCTTTGCAAATACTTTCTGAGCACTTTCCATCAGTTTTTCTTTTGCTGCTTTGATCTCAGCAACCTGTGACTCTGTCATTTCTTCCGGATTGCTCTTTGCGATCAGGTCTTTCAGTTCGTTCAAGTCAGCTTCTACTGCTGTCTTGTCATTTGCATCTACTTTATCGCCAACTTCTTCCAATGCTTTTTCGGTCTGGAATACCATAGCGTCTGCATCGTTTCTTGTGTCGATTGCTTCTTTTCTCTTCTTATCCTGAGCTTCGTACTCAGCAGCTTCTTTGACTGCTTTGTCGATATCAGACTCAGACATATTAGATCCGGAAGTAATGGTGATGTGCTGTTCTTTTCCGGTTCCCAGATCTTTTGCGGATACGTTTACGATACCGTTTGCATCAATATCGAATGTAACTTCGATCTGAGGCACACCTCTTCTTGCTGGTGGGATACCATCCAGACGGAACTGGCCAAGAGATTTGTTATCTTTCGCAAACTGTCTTTCACCCTGTACAACGTGGATATCAACAGCTGTCTGATTATCTGCTGCGGTTGAGAAAATCTGGCTCTTCTTGGTCGGAATGGTTGTATTTCTCTCGATCAGTCTTGTTGCAACACCACCCATTGTCTCAATAGACAGTGACAGCGGAGTTACATCCAGCAACAGGATATCGCCTGCACCGGCATCGCCTGCCAGTTTACCACCCTGTACGGAAGCACCAAGTGCTACACACTCATCCGGGTTCAGAGATTTGCTTGGTTCATGTCCGGTCAGAGCTTTTACTTTATCCTGTACAGCCGGGATACGTGTAGAACCACCAACCAGCAGTACTTTGGAGATCTCGCTTGCTGTCAGACCTGCATCTCTCAGTGCGGTGTTAACAGGTGTAGCGGTTCTCTCTACCAGATCGTGTGTCAGTTCATCGAATTTTGCTCTTGTCAGATTCATATCGAAATGTTTCGGACCTTCAGCAGTTGCTGTGATGAATGGCAGGTTGATGTTTGTGGTTGTTGCAGAAGAAAGCTCTTTCTTTGCTTTCTCAGCAGCTTCTTTTAATCTCTGCAGTGCCATTTTATCGTTTGACAGGTCTACGCCCTCATTTTTCTTGAACTCAGCCAGCATGTAGTCTGTGATCTTCTGGTCGAAGTCATCACCACCCAGTCTGTTGTCTCCGGCTGTTGACAGTACTTCGATAACGCCGTCACCGATCTCAATGATGGATACGTCGAATGTACCGCCACCTAAGTCGTATACCATGATCTTCTGTTCTTTTTCATTGTCCAGTCCATATGCCAGAGCTGCTGCGGTCGGCTCGTTGATGATACGTTTTACATCCAGACCTGCGATCTTACCGGCATCTTTGGTTGCCTGACGCTGTGCATCATTAAAATATGCCGGTACCGTGATAACTGCTTCGGTAACTTTTTCGCCCAGGTAGTTTTCTGCATCTGCTTTCAGTTTCTGCAGGATCATTGCGGAAATCTCCTGCGGAGAATATTTCTTGTCGTCGATGGTTACACGATAATCGGTACCCATATGTCTTTTAATAGAAGAAATTGTTTTGTCAGCGTTTGTAACTGCCTGACGTTTTGCAGGTTCACCGACCAGTCTCTCACCTGTTTTTGTGAATGCCACAACAGATGGTGTTGTTCTTGCACCTTCTGTATTTGCGATAACAACCGGTTTGCCACCTTCCATAACTGCTACACAGCTGTTCGTTGTTCCTAAGTCAATACCAATAATTTTACCCATGATAAATTCCTCCTGTTTTATTCTGCTTTTATACTGAATTTTGTCAACTTTTTAATTTAGTTTGCTACTTTTACCATGCTGTGGCGAACCACACTGTCACGGTACATATAGCCTTTCTGAAGTTCTTCCGCTACGACATTTTCGCCGTACTGTTCATCTTCCACATGCATCACTGCATTATGGAAATTCGGATCGAACTCATTTCCTTCTGCCTCGATGGCTTTTACTCCGAGCTCTTCCAGGCTTGCTACAAACTGTTTGTAGATCTTATCCATACCCTGTGCAAATGGCTGTTCTTTTTCCTCATCGGAAAGAGTTGCCAGTCCGCGTTCGAAATTATCGATCACCGGAAGCATCTTTTCAATGACACTCTTTGCACCGACCTCAAACATGGCTGCTTTTTCTTTTTCCGTTCTTTTACGGAAATTATCGAACTCTGCCATCTGGCGTTTCAGACGATCAGTCAGTTCTTCGATCTGCTCGTCTTTTTTATCTTTCTTATCCTTTTCATCTCTTTGATGCCTAACCTTAAAGTTAGAATGCCCAGCACAATAGCAAGTGCTATAAATGCTAGTCCTATAATTATCTCACTAGTCTCCGCTAAAGCTATACTTCTCATAATTGTTGTATATAACTGCATTAATGCAATTATATACAAGGTTCCGCTTCCAAAGAAGCATAAGACTGCCACTCTCCATTTTCCTAATAAGCAATACATTATTATCAGCAACATCAATGCCAAGGTGGCTAGGATAGTTAGTCTTAGTATTTCCCCTAATGTCCGACAAATACTTTCAACAATTTGCATATACATATTATAATGAACCTCCTACGTTTTTAGTGTATGCATTTATATTATATCATATTATTTAACATAAGTCAAAAATGCCTTAATTTCCTCTATTATTTTATTTCCAATGTTCAATGTTATATATGGTTCTACTCCTGTAGAGAATCTTATATTACTACTATATTTTTTAATTAATTTATCAACTATTTCTGGATTAAACTTTGATTTATCAAAATAGAATACCACTTTGTCTTTTCTTTGAGATATTTTTAGTACATTAGCTTCTTTGCATAAATTTTTAATTCTTGCTATTTCTATTAAATTTTCTAATTCTTCTGGCATATGCCCATATCTATCTATTATTTCATCTATGACGTTTTGTATGTCTTCTTCTGTTCTGCATAATGCTATGTTCTGATATATTTCTATCTTTTGACTATTAGATTCTATAAAGTTATCTGGTATATAACTTGAAACATCTATATCTAGTTGTATATCTTGTTCTTCTTTTACTTCAATTCCTTTCATTTCTTTTACCACTTCATCTAATAATCTACAATATGTATCATATCCTACTTGCTCCATGTGTCCATGTTGTATTTCTCCTAATAAGCTTCCCGCTCCTCTTATTTCTAAATCTCTCATTGCTATTTTAAATCCAGAACCAAATTCAGTAAACTCTTTTATTGCCTTTAATCTTTTATCCGCTACCTCTGATAATAGTTTTTCCCTTTTATATGTTATATATGCATATGCTTGCCTATCACTTCTTCCTACTCTTCCTCTTATTTGATATAATTGTGCTAATCCTAATCTATCAGCATTTTCTACTATTATTGTATTTGCATTTGGTATATCTATTCCAGATTCTAGTATTGTTGTGCAAACAAGTACATTTATTTTTTTCTGTATAAAGTCCATCATAATTTGTTCCAATTCCTTACCCGTCATTTTCCCATGTGCAAATCCCACCTTTGCCTCTGGAACGAGCTTAGATACTTCATTTGCCTTTTTTTCTATTCCTTCTACTTTATTGTATAAATAAAATACTTGACCATTTCTTTCTATTTCTCTTGTTATTGCTTCTTTTACAACTTCATCATCATATTCTAATACATAAGTTTGAACTGGTCTTCTGTTTTGTGGTGGCTCATATATAACTGACATATCTCTAATTCCTAATATAGACATATGTAATGTTCTAGGTATAGGTGTTGCAGTCATTGTTAATACATCTACACTATTTTTTAATTGTTTTATCTTTTCCTTGTCTTGTACTCCAAATCTATGCTCTTCATCTATAATAAGTAAACCTAAATCTTTAAATTCTACATCCTTGCTTAATATCCTATGAGTCCCTATTACAATATCAATTTCTCCTAATTTTAGTTTTTTTATAACATTTTCTTGTTCTTTTGTTGTTCTGAATCGATTTAATAATTCAACATTTATAGCAAACTCACTCATTCTTGTTTTAAACTCTTCATATTGTTGGTTTGCTAGTACAGTAGTTGGTACTAAATATGCTACTTGTTTTTGATCCATAACTGCTTTAAATGCTAATCTTATTGCTACTTCTGTTTTTCCATATCCAACATCTCCACAAAGTAATCTATCCATTGGCTTTGCTTGTTCCATATCCTTTTTAGCTTCTTCTATACATCTTAGCTGGTCATCTGTTTCTTGATATGGAAATTCGTCTTCAAATTGCTTTTGCCATTCATTATCTTTTGAAAAAGCAAATCCTTGCATTTTTTGTCTTTTTGCATATAGTTCTATTAAATCTTTTGCAACCTCTCTTAGATTATTTTTAACTCTATTTTTAGTGTTTTCCCATTCTTTGCTTCCAAGTCTATTTAGTCTTGGTTCTTTATCACCGGTTCCTATATATTTTCTAACTGTATCTAATGAACTTGTTGGAACATACAATATGTCTTCATCTTTATACTTTATTTTGATATAATCCTTTGTAACTTTGTCTGCTGTAATTGTGTTTATTCCTATAAATTCACCTATACCGTGTGATTTATGCACTACATAATCACCCGGCTTTAAATCTGCATATACTACTTTTTGAGCTTCTTTAAACGCATTTGAACTTTTTTTTCTTTTTGCTACTTGCTCTAAACCTTCACTCATATTTATAACTACAAGTTTTAGGTCATAACATTCAAAACCGGATGAAATACTTCCCAATGTAACAATTACTTCGCCATTTTTTACATTTTCGATTTTTTCTGCATATTTATGTGGTATTTGTCTATCATATACAAGAGCATGAATTTTAAGACATTTGTAGAAATACTTAAGAAATCAGCTAAGGTGTCAGGAGTAATTCTTTTCCTTATATCAGCATCATCAGCTATGTCATTCGTTATGGCTTATTCTGGAATACCAGCAGCCATAAGTAACGGATTATTAAGTATTTCAACTAATAAGGTTGTAATATTCTTATTAATGAATATTATACTTCTGGTTGTTGGTATGTTTATGGATATTACACCAGCTATACTTATATTTACACCTATCTTCCTTCCTATCGCACAGAGCTTTGGAATGACAGATATCCAGTTTCGTGTAATGCTTATATTCAATATGTGTCTT
>OKVH01000597.1_pt1 | contig 19862 bp, 15 predicted proteins | sample 1604791 | NCBI WGS metagenome assembly OKVH01 (sample SAMN01760919, study PRJEB22395) | human gut metagenome | reverse complement strand
CCAGATAGGTTGCTTCCAGAAGTGTAAAGCTGTAATTCTTTTTTACAGCGTCGGTTGTTATGGTATCAAAGGACTGATTGGTTCCTTTGAGGATTAGTTCATTTACAATGTAATCCGGGGCAATTACACTTTCGTTTCCAACACGGATATATGCCTCCATCACTCCATCTGCCTTGTAATAATATGGGGTGCTGCGTCCGGGAGAAATCTCCAGAGCCAATAGATTTTTACCATCTTCCTGTAAAGGTTTTAATATAAACTGCGGTAATGGTGTGATACGTTCCTTGATGAAGCGGCTGATCGCTTCGGCATCTTTTTGAATGTCGGACAAGCCGATTGTTTTCCGGTCATCAGAAATCCCAAAAAACAGAGTTTCGCCGATTACGTTGGAAAAGGCACTGACGCTTTTTAACCAGCTTTTTGGCTTTTTCGTTTCGAGAGCAACTTTGAAATCACATTCAGTTGCTTCGGCAATGAGCTGTTCTATCATTGAAATCTCTCCTTTGAGGTGTAGAATGTTTTTCCTTATTATACCCAGAAAAGAAGATTATTGCAACGATACAAACAAAGAGTGCTGTTAAAAAGTATTTATAGGATGAGGCATTATGGCAATCTATAAGAATCATAATGCACTTCATCAGAAATTCAAAAAACTATGTTATTCTATAAACCGGAGGTGGAATGATGCAGAAAATTTCAATTGTCGAAGATGATATTGATATTCAGGATATATTGAAAAACCATCTGATGGATGCAGGATATGAAGTTGCCATCGCTTCCGACGGCGTGGCGGGGATTGCAATGTTTGATGATACCATTGACCTTGTGCTGTTAGACATTATGCTCCCTAAAATCGACGGCTATGGTGTATGTGAGGTCATTCGCAAAAGGTCACAAGTCCCTGTCATTATGCTTACTGCACTTTCGGATGAAGAAAACCAGTTACGGAGGTTTGAACAGCAGATTGATGACTATATTCCAAAGCCCTTTTCGCCAAAAATCCTGTTATGCAAGATTGCAGCGATTCTTCGCCGCAGGACTGCGGAAAATCACAATCAATCTCTGCTTACTTATAAAGAGTTGCGTATGGATATTGACGGATTCCATGTATATCAAAGCGGAAAGTATGATGGGCAAGGCGTATTCCATGAATTTACGCAGGAAAGCGTAGATGCCATGGGACGCTGTTCACCAATAATAAGGAACCAGGAAAAGGATACAGGAATATTGAAAGTACAATTCAATGTTCGCTATATCCTTTTTTATTGTCAGAATTTGCTTCGTCTCAAACTGCTTTTATTTTGAACGCAAGGATTTCACTTTGCTGTAGGAGCCGTAAACTTTTGTTTTTCCGCTTTTTTTGTAAGAGCGGACTTTGACATAATATGTCTTTTTGGATTTCAGCTTTTTGATCACTTTGCTGGTTGTTTTTTTGCTCTTTACAACAACGGTTTTCTTGTTTTTGAATGATTTTTTTGTAGAATATGTGATTTCATAACCGGAAGCGTTTTTATCTTTTTTCCAGGATACTTTCAGCTTTCCTTTGCCGAATGCTTTTAATTTTACCGTCTGTTTTGCCGGTGATGAGGTTTTGTCCGTTGAAGGAGTGGTATTGGAAGGCTGTGTCTCTGGGGTCTGATTGCTTTCGGAAGGCTGAGTTTCCGGTGTTTTATCGCCTGTATCCGGTGTTTCGGTATTCTGGTACGGTTTTAACAGTTCCGTAAGTTCGTTGATCAGATCAGCGGCATCCGCACTGGTAGCGGATGCAGATTTTAACAGTTCGACAGCTTCATCCTTGTGTGCAGCTAATACCTGATCATTTGCAGCAGCTTTGGCTAAAGCAGCTTCTGCCTGTTTGAGCAGAGAGGACAGCTGTTCTTTCTGTTGATCGGTGATCGGGATTGCAACAGAAATATCTGCATAATCATCAGAAGCAATGGATACGCTGTATGTTCCGGCTTCTGCATCAGCAGGAATACTGCCAAAATCAAGAGAAACGGTTTTCTGAACAGCATCGGAATATAAAGTGTAAGAAGTTTTCTTACGTCCGGATCCTACCGTGTAAAGGACGTTTAAGGTTCCGTTTTTCACGGTTGGAACCTGATTTAAAGTAAAGGTTTTCATATCACTGCTGAAGGTACCGCTGATTTCCTCAGCGTATGCAGGTTTTACAAAGGCACCGTCAGTAAAAGCGTAAACATAATTTCCATTCGGTGTCAGATAAGTGATTTTCTGGATGGTCTTGTTTACCAGTTTTTTAAATTCTGCAGTATTATCTGATTTTGCGATTCCCATCGTTGCAGCTTCGTTGTTTACATTAAAAGCTAATTTGTAAGGCTGAACCCAGATATTGGAGAGATGTTCCAGACCTACTTTATAGCCGTCTGTCGTTTCCAGAATGATTCCCTGGATCGTGGAACCGACAGGGAAGGTGTCTTCTCTTGAATTTCTTAAATATTTGGTGCTGTTTTCTTTTACTTCGATTTCGTACTCGCCCCAGGTAGATGCGGTTGCCAGAGAAGCAGTGGCATCTGTTACGGTATCGATGATTTTAGCGTTGGAAACATAACTTCCGTCACTTTTCAGGGTTTTGTACTGTGCAGGTGCCTCTGCAGGATTTTCATTCAGTGTAATATCAGAAGCTTCTTCATATGCACCGGTCAGTTCTTTGCCCGAATTTTTCAGAATAGAAGCTTCTACATACAGATCAGAATCTACTGCAACATTTACGTTGGAGACTCCCAGGATATGGTAGCCGTCAGCATCCGGAGTAGTTTCTTCATTATAATCTGTCCAGGCATTTGACAGAACTTTGGCTTTTAAGGTTGTGGCAGTTGTGACAACATCGAAGTTGTCTGTACTGCTTACATCACCGGAGTAGAATTCTTTGTAGGTCAGATTGGAGGTTCCGTATAAATTTCCGGAAAGTTTTGTTCCGTCTGTTAAAGCATAATATACCCCACTGTTTCCGATCTGCGTATATCCATCCAAAGCTTCCGCAGAATAAGAATAGGTGTTTCCGGCGATGGAAACAGATTTCAGATCGGCAGCAGATACGGAAACCGGAATCTGCGGAACAGATATCAATGCGGCCAGAGAAGCAGCCAGGAATTTAGTTGATAAATTTTTCGTGTTCATGTCTGATAATAATCTCCTTTTTCAGTTTGAAGTGTTCGGCGTGTCAATAAGTCTGCAGTATTCATTTGTGCAATCACAATTTAAACTTTTGACACTTACATTAAGAAAATGAATGTATAAAAATCTGTGCACTGATTTTTGAACAAAAAAAGAGATCACTCAATAATGCATCTTTCATAGATACGTCATTGGAGGATCCCCTGCCAGGTTTTCATGCATAAATATCCGAAAATGAATATTTCATGCATCGAAAATTTAATTGTACAATATACGCCAGGTGATCGAAATCAATCTGACAATCTGGAGAATACTATAAAAAATAAAAACTGTCAAACGAAAAATAGCAAGATGAAAAAGCTTCTCAAAAAGACAAAAAGCCGGAAAGAACAGATAAATGAACTTTCCGACTTTTCTCAAATCAATATCTTACATCTTTTATTCTACATCTTTCAGTGCAGCCAGATCTTCTTCGCCGGTACGGACTTTTACAACATGCCGTACGTCATATACAAAGATCTTGCCATCGCCGATGTGACCGGTATAGAGACATTGTTTGGCAGTTTCGATGACTTTTTCCACCGGGATATTGCCGCCGATGACTTCTACTTTAACTTTTGGGAGGAGTGTAGCGTCAACTTCGGCACCACGGTATTTTTCGCCGGAACCTTTCTGGATACCGCAGCCCATAACCTGTGTAACGGTCATACCGGTGACACCAAGTTCATTGAGAGCTTTGCGGAGTTTGTCATACCGGGAAAGTTTTACAAGGATGGAAACTTTGTACATGCCGGTTGGATTGGCAGCAACCAATTCTTCACCGGCTACTTTGACGGCGGCATTTTTCTGTGAATCGCTTGCTTTCGTATAATCAGATTCACCAAGATCTGTATTTTCATTCACATCCATCGTAGCAGTAATATCAGAAATGTTGAATCCGGCATAAGCACTTGCCAGGCCATGCTCGTGATAGTCCAGGCCCTCGATTTCGATATCAGCCGGAACACGCAGACCAACAAGTTTGTCGATGACCTTGAAAATAATGGTCATGGTAATGATAACCCAGAGCATAACAGAGGCAACACCGAGCAGCTGGATCAGGAAATAATGGATACCTCCGCCGTAAAACAGACCGCCGTCTGTTGCGAACAGGCCAACACAGAGTGTTCCCATGGCACCGCAGGCACCGTGTACGGAAATGGCACCGACCGGATCATCAATCTTTGCGATGCGGTCAAAGAAATCAACGGATACACACAGCAGGATACCTGCAAATAAACCAATAAAGAATGCACCTACAGGGGAAACCTGATCACATCCGGCTGTGATCGCAACCAGACCGGCAAGGGCACCGTTTAATGTCATGGAAACATCCGGCTTACCGTAACGAACCCAGGTAAAGATCATGGCAGTACAGGTTGCGATAGCAGCGGAAAGGTTTGTGTTCATGTATACCAGACTGGCTTTTGTAAGATCGGCGTCAGTTGACATTGCAGTTGTGCTTGCTCCGTTAAATCCGAACCAGCAGAACCAGAGAATGAAAACACCGAGTGCGGCAACGGTGAGATTATGACCGGGGATTGCTTTTGGTTTTCCGTCCCTGTCATATTTTCCGATACGAGGACCAAGGATTTTTGCACCGATGCATGCGGTGACACCGCCGACCATATGTACGGCAGTACTTCCGGCAAAATCATGGAAGCCAAGCTGAGAAAGCCAGCCGCCGCCCCAGATCCAGTGACCGGAGATCGGATAGACGATCAGAGAGATCATGGCACTATATAAACAGTAAGCTTTGAAATTTGTCCGCTCTGCCATGGAACCGGAAACGATCGTGGCAGATGTTGCACAGAAAACTGTCTGAAAAATGACGAAACACCAGGTCGGCAGAGATCCAAACTGATAACTTCCGCGGATCAGCGGATCGAGTTTTCCGATAAAAGCACCGCTTCCGCCGAACATCAGGCCGAATCCGACCAGCCAGAATGCGGGAGTTCCGATACAGAAATCCATCATATTCTTCATAAGAATATTGCCGGTATTTTTGGCACGCGTAAGTCCGGCCTCACACATTGCAAAACCAGCCTGCATAAAATAAACAAGTGCGGCTCCAAGTAATGTCCAGATGACATCAACAGATGAAAAATTCATAAAAATAACCTCCTTTGCTTATTTTCCCGGTGTGCACATCCCGAAAAACAAAAAAGGCATCAAAACTGAAAATCCATTCAGCTCTGACACCTTCGTCTCTTGTTGGATAAATTATAAGAAAGAAAAATGAAAAATGCAATATCTAAAATAAACGTAATTTGTTTTGAAAAAACAGTAAAAATTGTTAAAAAATTATAAAAATAAAGCAGAATCCATTTTTAGTTCAGAATCGTAATCAAACAGAAACGATACCTGATCCGGAGCATTTATTCATCAAGATCCATTGTTTTGGCCGAAATTCCGTTGACGGTTACATTATCATCCACCGTGATAACAAGACATTTTTTGCCATCCACAATACGTGTCTCCACAAGATCAGCATACTCCGGGCTGACCTGAATCGTGATCAGAGGGGTTTTGATCTCAAAACGTCTGGTGTTTACAAGGTTGGAAGCCATAAGGGAAGTATCTTCACCGACTGCATTGTCATAGGCAGCATCAAAATCAGAAAGCTTTTCATCTTCCACACCGCTTCGCTCCAGAAGCTGCTTTACTTCCCTTTTATCCAGCATGACCGGTTCCGGATCATCTTTGTGTTCCTCCATCAGCATAGTCAGATTGTCATGGATATTTTTGACTGTTTCATAATTACATTCTTCACCGAGAGTGTCGGAAATAACAGCTTGGAATGATTCCTTCTGTTCCCCGGCAGTAAGGGAAGCTTCACAGCCAAACATATTTTCCACAAATTCTGCCTGAAGTTCTTCCGGCTTTTTTGAATAGTAGAGCATCGCATGCAGGTCAGTGCTGCGATCATGAAATGCCGGGAACAGGAAACCGCGTTCCGGAAGTTCCACGATCCAGTCACGGATACGGTCACGGATGCGGTTTTCCGCTTCGTTGTAGCACAGTCCGGCTTTGGAGAGCCTGACCGGGCAGATGCAGCACAGGATGTATTCGTAAACCTCATCGGAAGAATCGAACATCTCTGTATTATCTTTGGCCTTTCCAGGAACATCGTAGGCAGCATGTACGAGAATGATAAAATAATTTTCCGCATTGTAATAATGTTCGATGATCTTGTCATAACATTCATCAACAAGAGCATCATCCGTCAGACGGCTGTTTTTTAAACGCAGCAGAAATTCCTGCTCGCCGTCTTCCGCCTCTGCTTTCAGTGGAAATTCCAGATTCAGCAGATTTTTGCCGATCGTTCCGGAAAGTGTCTTCTTGAAAATTTCAAAATATTTAAACATTTCTTCATCAGAAAGCGAAAGAAATGATTCACGCATCTCCAGACGTTTTTCCTTTTCCGAATCGACATAACAGCCGCAGATTCGGGAAATCGTACAGTTGTCCGGTGTGAATTGCTTCTTTAACTCAGAAATCTCTTTTTTATTCATAGGTATCCTCCCCTGTGGTTTGTCTATATCCATGAGCCATACGTGATTTTTCCGTACTTTGTATTCTCAAAATCACGAAAACATTTGGAATTCGCATATTTACTGCGTAAATAGCTGCTTCCTCATGTTTTGGCGGTCCTCATAGACACAAATACGTATGCAAGCATCCGTTTTGTGTCCATTTGTCCCTTGAATCATCAGTATTTTAATATACACCCGGACAAAAAGCAAGAAATGAAAAATTGCCGTTTCTTATTGACAAACGCAGGATTTTGCCCTAAACTGATGAATGAAACAGAGCTGACAGCTCGTCATAGGGGCAAGACGAAGAAAAGGGATAGTACATTTCGGACAATCTACAGAGAGGGGATCACTGGTGCGAGATTCCTGTGCGGAAGAGATGGAACCTGCCTTGGAGTCCTGTATGAAAATACAGCGTAGTTCCGGCGATAACGGAAAATGAGTGAGTACTGTTTTTAACAGTGCTAATCAGGGTGGTACCGCCGAAGAGATGACAAGTCCTTGGTTCCTGCGTTCACGCAGAGACCGGGGCTTTTTTATTAGGTGCCAAAGAGGAGAATTGTGAGAGTACCATGTATGAAACGATTTGTATGGCATCTTCTGGCTTTAATATTTTCAGCAAGAAAAGGAGAAAACGATGGCAAAAGAAAAGAAATTAGTTGAAGCAATCACATCTATGGATGAAGATTTTGCACAGTGGTATACCGATGTGGTAAAAAAAGCAGAGCTGATCGATTATACCAGCGTAAAAGGATGTATGGCGATCAAACCAGCAGGCTATGCAATCTGGGAGAATATCCAGCATGAGCTGGATCGCAGATTCAAAGAGACCGGCGTACAGAATGTATACATGCCGATGCTGATCCCGGAAAGTCTGCTTCAGAAAGAAAAAGATCATGTAGAAGGTTTTGCACCGGAAGTAGCATGGGTAACACACGGAGGACTGGAGCCGCTTCAGGAGCGTATGTGTGTACGTCCAACTTCTGAGACACTGTTCTGCGATTTCTACTCCAGAGATATTCATTCTTACCGTGATCTGCCGAAAGTATACAATCAGTGGTGTTCTGTTATGCGTTGGGAGAAGACAACAAGACCGTTTTTGCGTTCCAGAGAGTTCTTATGGCAGGAAGGACATACCGCACACGCAACAGCAGAAGAAGCAGAAGCACGTACGATCCAGATGCTGAATGTTTATGCAGATTTCTGTGAAGAAGTTCTGGCGATCCCGGTTGTAAAAGGAAGAAAGACCGACAAAGAAAAATTTGCCGGAGCAGAAGCAACTTATACGATTGAATCCCTGATGCACGACGGAAAAGCACTGCAGTCCGGAACAAGCCACAATTTCGATGATGGATTTGCAAAAGCTTATGATATCCAGTTTACAGACCGTGACAACAAACTGAAATATGTTCACCAGACATCCTGGGGTATGACCACACGTATGATCGGTGCGATCATCATGGTACATGGAGATAACAGCGGTCTGGTGCTGCCGCCGAGAATCGCTCCGGTACAGGTAGATATCATCCCGATCCAGCAGAAAAAGGCAGGCATCCTGGAGAAAGCAGCAGAAGTGGAAGCAACACTGAAAGCGGCTGGATTAAGAGTGAAAACAGATGATACTGACAGAAGTCCGGGATGGAAATTCTCCGAGCAGGAGATGCGTGGTATTCCGGTTCGTGTGGAGATGGGACCAAAAGATATCGAAGCAGGTCAGGCTGTTGTCGTACGCCGTGACACACGTGAAAAGATCACCGTAGCAATTGACGAACTGGCAGCAGAATTGCCGAAGATCCTGGATAGCATGCAGAAAGATATGCTGGAGAGAGCACGCAAACACAGAGATGCACATACTTATGTTGCTCATAACATGGAAGAGTTAAAAGACATCGCAGACAACAAACCAGGATTTATCAAGGCAATGTGGTGCGGTGAACGTGAATGTGAAGATAAATTAAAAGAAGATGCAGGAATCACATCACGCTGTATGCCGTTTGAACAGGAAACCATTTCCGACGTATGCGTATGCTGCGGAAAACCGGCGAAAAAAATGGTATACTGGGGCAAAGCATATTAAAAAATACGGAACGCAGATCAATAAGCAGCGAAAAAGGCTGTAAATATTCGCTTTAAAACGAAAAGGCCGTAACCTTTCGAAACAAAAATTGTTTTCGAAAGGTTACGGCTGTTTTTGTATCAGATGTGAGATGACTTACGTCTCTGTCATTGCCGGAAGTGTTTGTAAACATGTGCCAAGTCTCATGTGAGATCGACTTGGCCGGACTATTTTGGAGAGGTGAGAGTTATTTCTCAGGCTTGCGGTATGCGTACACAGCCAGTCCGTCTTTCATGGGAAGTTTCGGAGATCCCTGGATCAGCGGAAGTGCATAATCAATAAATGCCTGAGCAATATCAGTTCCGTCTTTTGTGATCCATTCAACAGGAACCGTCTTTTCCTGATTGCAGATCAGGTTGACATCCTCAAGGCCACATTCCATCACGTATGGTTTGTCAGATTTACGGACAAAGCTGACCATCTTGCCGGTTTCACCGCTGATGGCAGAAGTCACGCCGAAAGCTCCGGCCTGTGCAGCTTCCAGTGCATCCGTTTCAGACTGCAGGAAGGCAGAACATCTCTGATTGACATTCAGCTCGACCGAGCGAACTTTTACACCGAGGCGGTCACGCACCAGATTTTCCAGATATTTGCCGCAGCCGGTCAGCATTTTGTGTCCAAATGCATCGACACCTGCAGAGGCTGCATATTCACAGATAAAGGTGCCATCCTTGTCATGAATGCCTTCGGATACACAGACGATCAGGTTGTTTTTTGTCTTAAAACATTCTTCCAGAGAAGCAAGGAAAGATTCCTGGTCAAAATCCGCCTCCGGCAGATAAATCAGCACCGGGTTGTCCTGCTCGAATTTGCGGGCAAGTACGGATGCTGCGGTCAGCCAGCCGGCATGGCGGCCCATGATCTCAATGATGGTAACAGATTTTGTATTATAAACAGAAGCGTCCAGTCCGATTTCACAGACGGAAGCAGCCACATATTTTGCGGCACTGCCGAATCCCGGTGTGTGGTCGGTGAGGATCAGGTCGTTGTCGATCGTTTTCGGAATACCCATGATACGTACATCAATGTTGTGGGCAGCAGCATAGCGGGAAAGCTTGCTGACCGTATCCATAGAATCGTTTCCTCCTATATAAAAGAAGTAACCGATGTTCATCTCTTCAAATTTCTGAAACAGCAGAGGATAGATCGCATCATTTAAATCATCCGGAAGTTTGAAACGGCAGGAACCAAGGTAAGCCCCTGGAGTTGTACGCAGAGCTTCCAGTGTATCGTTATCCAGTTCTTTCATATCCATAAAGCGTCCGTCTAAAAATCCCTGGATGCCGTTGATCATGCCGTAGACATGTTCAATCTCTTCGCTGCGGTTAAAACCTTCACGGATCACACCGTAAAGACTGCTGTTGATAACGGCGGTCGGTCCGCCGGACTGTCCTACAATTAAATTTTTCACAAGTTAAGCTCCTTTCAGCTTCTTTTTGGCATTCCTTTCTATTTTACTACATTTCCTGAAAAAAAACTATTATGAATCGCGGGAAATTCTAAAAATAATTCTCTCTGTTTCATCCATTACTTTTTTAGAATATTTTTGGAAATATTCAGGAAAAGTCAAAGAAACCGACCGAAAAATTTACGGAATCTCGTACAAACGAGGTAAAAACATAAAAAATAATTGACAAGCACAAAACCCGGCGGTATTATAGAACACAAGATTTTTTATTAAAATATAATAAAGATAAAAAATCTGTAAAGTGAAGTTTTAGAAGGAGGAAAAATATTATGAAAAAATTCACAAGATTTTTTGCTACCGTTGCAGCAGTCTCTATGGTAGCTGCTTCTTTGGCAGGATGTGGAAGTAAATCTGACAACACAGCAAGCACAGACACAACTGCTGATTCAGCAACAGCAGGTGATACACTGAAGATTGGCGGAATCGGACCGATCACCGGAGGAGCAGCCGTATATGGACTGGCTGTTAAAAATGCAGCAGAGCTGGCAGTAAAAGAGATCAACGAAGCAGGCGGTATCAACGGCATGCAGGTTGAATTTAAATTTGAAGATGATGAGCATGATGCAGAAAAATCTGTAAACGCTTACAACTCCCTGAAAGACTGGGGTATGCAGATGCTGATGGGTACTGTTACATCCACACCGTGTACAGCAGTTGTTGAGAAAACACATGAAGACAATATGTTCCAGCTGACACCGTCAGGTTCCGCTGTAGAATCTATCAAATATGACAATGCATTCCGTGTATGCTTTTCTGACCCGGGTCAGGGTACTGCATCTGCAAAATACATCGGTGAGAATAAGCTGGCATCAAAAGTAGCCGTTATCTACAACAGCTCTGATGTATATTCTTCCGGTATTTATCAGAAATTTGCAGAAGAGGCAAAAAATCAGGACTTCGAAGTTGTTTCTGCTGAAGCATTTACCGAAGACAGCAAGACAGACTTCTCAGTACAGCTGCAGAAAGCAAAGGATGCAGGTGCTGACATGGTATTCCTGCCGATCTACTATACAGAAGCTTCTCTGATCCTGACACAGGCAAACTCCATGGGTTATGCTCCGACATTCTTCGGATGTGACGGTCTGGATGGTCTGCTGGCAGTTAAGAACTTCGATACAAAACTGGCTGATGGCGTTATGCTTCTGACACCGTTTGCAGCTGATGCAGCTGATGAAAAGACACAGGCATTTGTTTCTGCTTACAAAGAAGCTTACGGCGATACACCGAACCAGTTCGCAGCGGATACTTACGATGCAATCTATATCATGAAAGCAGCAGCAGAAAAAGCAGGTGTGACAGCTGATATGAACGTAAGCGACATCTGTGATGCAATGAAAACTGCCATGACAGAGATCAGCTACGATGGTCTGACCGGTGAAGGTATGACCTGGACAGCAGACGGTGAGCCGGACAAGGCACCAAAAGCTGTCGTGATCAAAGATGGTGCTTACACAGCAATGTAATGATGCCGGTGTCGATTGTGGGAGTGCGAAGCACGGAACATCCACAGGCATCTCAGGTGGGGATTTTTGCCCCCAACAAGGCACTTACAATTCGGTAAGGAAGCCCAGAGGAGGGCTGCCATGGGCAGCCCTTTTTCCTGTTATAAGCGAATCCTATTGAATAAGTAGGCAAACACAGAAAACAGCCATACACAGATATCAAAGGTAGACTTGTAAAGTCTGTTTTTGATATCTGTGTGGTATTCTTATTTTTAAGAAAACGATGGTTATATTAAAAATACGACAAGGGGTGTGCGTATGAGTTTTATTTCTTATCTGATCAACGGTATCAGCCTTGGAAGTGTCTATGCAATCATAGCACTTGGCTATACAATGGTATACGGTATCGCAAAGATGCTGAATTTTGCACATGGTGATATCATCATGGTAGGCGGTTATGCAGCTTTTATCTCCATGAATTCTTTAGGCGTGAATCCAATTCTGGCAGTTATATTATCGGTTGTCATCTGTACGATTCTAGGACTGGTTATTGAGCGTGTTGCTTACCGTCCGCTTCGAAATGCATCTTCACCGCTGGCTGTTCTGATCACAGCGATCGGTGTCAGCTATCTGCTTCAGAACCTTGCACTTCTGATGTTCGGTGCAGATACAAAATCTTTTACATCTGTTGTAACAGTTCCGGCAGTTGTGCTGGCAGGCGGAAAACTGACGATCTCCGGTGAGACGATCGTTACTGTTCTTGCATGTATGATCATCATGATCGGTCTGACACTGTTCATCAACAAGACAAAAGCAGGTCAGGCAATGCTGGCAGTTTCGGAGGATCGAGGTGCTGCACAGCTGATGGGCATCAATGTAAATGGAACGATTGCCCTTACCTTTGCAATCGGTTCTGCACTGGCAGCAATCGCAGCGGTTCTGCTGTGTTCTGCTTATCCTTCTCTGACACCGTACACCGGAGCCATGCCTGGTATCAAAGCATTCGTAGCCGCTGTATTTGGCGGTATCGGATCGATTCCGGGAGCACTGATCGGAGGTATTTTGCTTGGTATTATTGAAATTCTCGGCAAAGCATATATTTCCTCTCAGATGGCAGATGCGATCGTATTCGGAGTTCTGATCGTTGTACTTCTGGTAAAACCAAGCGGATTGCTTGGAAAGCAGATTCAGGAGAAAGTGTAGGTGGCAGCGATGAAAAAATTAAAATTAAACAAAACGACAAAAAACAATCTGATCACATACGGAATCGTCATCCTCGCTTATATCATCGTAGAAGCAATGCTGGCAGGAGGTCAGATCTCCAGTCTGATGAAAGGACTTTTAGTTCCGCTCTGTGTTTATGTGATTCTGGCTGTATCTTTGAATCTTGTGGTAGGTATTTTAGGTGAGCTGAGCCTTGGACATGCAGGATTTATGTGTGTGGGTGCATTCTCCAGTGCATTCTTCTCAAAATGCACCGCAGGAATGATGCCGGATGGACTTCGTTTCTTTCTGGCACTGCTGATCGGAGCTGCTGTTGCGGCTCTGTTCGGACTGATCATCGGAATCCCGGTACTGCGACTGAAAGGTGACTTCCTGGCGATCGTTACCCTGGCATTTGGTGAGATCATCAAGAACCTGATCAACGTATTCTTTATCGGAAAAGATGCAAATGGTTTCCATTTTTCCATGAAGGATGCCATGTCGCTGAACATGGACGGAGGAGATGTTATCATTAACGGACCGCAGGGAATCACCGGAACGCCAAATGATTCTACGTTTACCATCGGCGTGATCCTGGTACTGATCACACTGGTTATCGTACTGCATCTGATCAATTCCAGAGACGGACGTGCGATCATGTCTATCCGTGACAACCGTATCGCAGCTGAGTCTGTCGGTATCAATATTACAAAATACAAACTGATGGCATTTATTATTTCAGCAGCCCTTGCCGGAGTTGCCGGTGTTCTGTATGCACATAACCTGGCTACCCTGACTGCACTGCCGAAAAACTTTGGTTATAACCAGTCGATCATGATCCTGGTATTTGTTGTACTTGGCGGTATCGGAAGCACAAGAGGTTCTATGATCGCAGCCGTTGTACTGACACTGCTTCCGGAGCTTCTGCGCGGACTGAATGACTACCGTATGCTGATCTATGCAATCGTCCTGATCGTGATGATGCTTCTGAACTGGAGCCCGAAAGCACTGGAAATGAGAGAACGTTATTCACCGAAGCGTCTGCTTGCAAAGAGAAAAGAAGCAAAGGAGGCGAAATAATATGGAGAACATGTTAGAGGTAAAGAATCTGAGCATTTCATTCGGAGGACTGCGTGCCGTATCCGAATTTGATATGAATATCGGGAAAGGTCAGCTCTATGGCCTGATCGGACCGAACGGTGCCGGAAAAACAACCGTATTTAATCTTCTTACAGGTGTTTATAAGCCAACAGAGGGAATTATCAAGCTGGATGGGCAGGATATCACCGGAAAAAGTATTATCGATATTAATAAAGCTGGAATTGCACGAACATTCCAGAATATTCGACTTTTTAAAGATATGACCGTACTGGACAATGTAAAGGCTGGTCTGCATAATCATTATAAATATTCTACTTTAACCGGAATCTTAAGACTTCCCAAATATTTTAAAGTAGAAAAAGAGATGAACGAGCGCGCTATGGAGATCTTGAAGGTGTTTAATCTGGATCAGGAGGCTGGTCTTCTTGCGGGAAACCTTCCTTATGGTAAACAGCGTAAGCTGGAAATTGCCAGAGCGCTTGCCACAGATCCCAAGCTTCTCCTTCTGGATGAGCCGGCTGCCGGTATGAACCCCAATGAGACTCAGGAGCTGATGGATACCATTCGGTTTGTAAGAGATCATTTTAATATGACGATCCTTCTGATTGAGCACGATATGAAGCTGGTTGGCGGTATCTGTGAGGAACTGACTGTATTAAACTTCGGACAGGTTCTTTGTCAGGGTGAGACAGCAAAGGTTCTGAAAGATCCTGCTGTTGTTACTGCATATCTGGGCGAATAAGGAGGAAAAAGAAATGGCAATGTTGGAAGTAAAAGATTTACACGTATATTATGGTGTAATCCAGGCATTAAAAGGAATCTCCTTTGAGGTAAACCAGGGCGAGGTCATTGCTTTGATCGGTGCCAATGGTGCAGGAAAAACCACTACACTGCAGACACTTACAGGTCTTCTTTCAGCAAAAGAAGGTTCCGTTGTTTTTGAAGGAAAAGATATTACCAGGGTTCCGGCCCATAAGATTGTTGAAATGGGAATTGCACATGTTCCGGAGGGACGTCGTGTTTTTTCAGATTTAAGTGTATATGAGAACCTGATCATGGGTGCTTATACGAGAAATGATAAAGCTGAGATCCAGGAAAGCCTTGCAGGAGTCTATAAAAGGTTTCCGCGACTGGAAGAGCGTAAAGGACAGCGTGCCGGCACACTTTCTGGTGGTGAGCAGCAGATGCTTGCCATGGGGCGTGCCCTTATGAGTAAACCCAGACTGATCGTAATGGATGAGCCATCCATGGGACTTTCCCCAATCTTTGTAAATGAGATCTTCGATATTATCCGTGTGGTAAGTGAAAGTGGTACCACGGTACTTCTTGTAGAGCAGAATGCGAAGAAAGCCCTCTCTATCGCAGATCGTGCATACGTTCTTGAGACTGGTAAGATCACAATGAGTGGAAATGCAAGCGACCTGCTGAACGATGAAGCGGTACAGAAGGCTTACCTGGGTGAATAAAATTTGTAGATCTGACAGCTGATAGGCGACATGTCCGTTTTGTGAACAAAGTTCACAGAACTTTCGGGAATCTGGTGCATCACGAAGCGGTTACTGGACAGGTCGTGAACAGTAAGGTCTTTGGGAAAATAATCTGGTCAGGTGATTTTTATTGTTGTCGGAAAGAATGGAAAAAACAACGCTTCAGGAAGCTGGCCAGTGTAATAAGGAGGAGAGAAATGGACAATTTCGTAATTACAATTGCAAGACAGTACGGAAGCGGTGGACGTACCGTTGGTGAAATGCTTGCGAAGAAATTAGGGATTGGATATTACGACAAGGATATTATCCGCATGGCATCTGAGGACAGCGGAATTCACGAAACTCTTTTTGGAAGAGTAGATGAGTATTCCAGCGCAAAAAAACCGCTTTTCGGGAAGAATGGAATTTACAGCGGTGAGCTGATCTCGCCTCAGAGTAAGGACTTCACCTCTGATGAGAACCTGTTTAATTATCAGGCAAAGATCATCCGTGAACTGGCAGGGAAGGAGTCCTGCGTGATCATCGGAAGATGCTCCAACTATATTTTGAAGGATTATCCAAATGTGCTTCGTGTATTTATTCACGCTGATTGGAATTTCCGAATGGAAAAGGCTGCTGAGAAGCTGAGCATGAGCCAGAAAGAGATCGAAAAATTCCTTCAGAAGGATGACAAACGTAAGGATGAGTATTACCGCAGATTCACAGGTGAGGAATGGAAGGATGCCACTCAGTATGACCTGTGTCTGGATAGCAGCAAGCTTGGATATGAGAAATGCATCGAAGAAATTGAAAATCAGCTGAAGCTGCTGAAATAATAACAGGCTGTGTCACATAGCAGCATATGATGTGAAAACAAAAGGAAGAGCACTGGTGATTTTGAAAGAGATTGCCAGTGCTTTTTAATGTAACAGGAAATTCCGTTTGGATTTCCTGTTACATTAAAAGCCCTACCGGGCAGGATCGCACTGCGGCGGAAAGGTAGTTGTCGCTCGAGGCGACCCGCCGCAGGCGGAGAATCCTGCAAGCAGGATTCTTTTTTACATTTCATAAACATATATTATCAGGAAAGACAGATGTCAGGCGGCGGGATATGAAGGAAAAAAGACATCTGGTGATGTGGGTAGAATTTATCGCGTTGGCGGTGCTGCTGGCAAGGCTGGAAACTGTGAGAATCCGGGAGAATGCAAAAGAAGTGCAGGAATATGCCTGTGCCGGGCGGGAACAGGAAGGTGCGCAGAAGGGGTACGGAAAAAGAGAGGAAAAAACTGTCAGTGACAAAGTGATAGGGGCTAGGAATAGAAGGTCAGAAAAGAAGCTGGAAGATACTTTGGAAAAGAATGTGACGGAAAAGAAAAAAGCAGCTCTGACTTTTGATGACGGTCCTAACAGTAAATATACGCCGCTGCTTCTGAAAGGGCTGAAGGAGAGAGGGGTCCATGCTACTTTTTTTCTCATGGGGAAGAATATTGAGGGAAAAGAGGCCTTGGTGAAGCAAATACAGGAGGAAGGTCATCTGATCGGGAATCATACATATAATCATGTACAGCTGGATAAGATTTCAAAGGAGGCAGCAAAAGAAGAAATTGAGACAACCAACCAGAAAATCTTTGAAATCACAGGTGTGTACCCGGCATGGTTAAGACCGCCATATGGGGAGTGGCGAAAAAATCTGGATTTTTATGTGGAGATGTTTCCTGTACTCTGGGATGTGGATACTTTGGACTGGAAGAGTAAAAATGTAGATTCGATTATGAAAATTGTGCGGTCGGAAGTGTCAGACGGGGCAGTGATCCTGATGCATGATGCTTACCAAAGCTCAGTAGATGCAGCGCTTCAGATTGTGGATCTTCTGATGGCAGAAGAATATGAATTCGTGACTGTAGAGGAGCTGATATTGCCGTAAAAGATCGTTAAAGATGTTCATTGGTAATGTGTTACTGTTCACTCCGTTCACAGTAACGCGCTTCGCGATGCACAGAAATCATGCATTCGCATGATTTCGCGCCGCAATTCTCGGGTTTTCTGTGAACTTTGTTCACAAAAAACGCCTCGCGGAACGTTACCAGTGAACAGTAATGTAATGTTCCGCGAACAGTTAAAAAATAGCTTTATAAACTTGCCTAAATGAGAAATATAGATTATAATTAGAACAAATGTACGGAAAATTACTTTTGAATTGGAGAGAAATACATGGATTTATTTGAATATGCGAAATCCAGGACAATGGAGAATGAATCCCCACTTGCCTCACGTCTTCGCCCTACGAAACTGGAGGAAGTAGTGGGACAGCAGCACATTGTGGGAAAAGATAAATTACTTTACAGAGCCATCAAGGCAGATAAGCTGACTTCCGTTATTTTTTACGGTCCTCCAGGAACCGGAAAGACCACTCTGGCTAAAGTCATTGCCAATACTACTAGCGCAGACTTTACCCAGATCAATGCCACCGTAGCAGGCAAGAAAGATATGGAAGAAGTGGTAAAACAGGCTCAGAATGCCCTTGGAATGTATGGGCGAAAGACGATTTTGTTTATTGATGAGATTCATCGCTTTAATAAAGGACAGCAGGATTATCTTTTGCCTTTTGTGGAGGACGGAACCATTATCCTTATTGGGGCCACCACAGAGAATCCCTATTTTGAGGTAAACGGTGCTCTCCTTTCACGTTCTATTGTGTTTGAGTTGAAGGCACTGGAGATTCCGGAGATTAAAGAACTGCTCCTGCGGGCAGTGAACGATAAGGAAAAGGGCATGGGAAGCTATAATGCGGTTCTGGATGAAGATGCCCTGGAGTTTCTGGCAGATATGGCAGGAGGAGATGCCAGAAGCGCTCTGAATGCCATAGAGCTTGGCATTCTTACTACGCCAAGAGCTTCAGACGGCAAGATTCATATTACTCTGGATGTGGCTTCTGAGTGTATCCAGAAGCGTGTGGTGCGCTATGATAAGGATGGAGATAACCATTATGATATTATTTCTGCATTTATCAAGAGTATGCGCGGCTCCGATCCGGATGCTGCAGTTTATTATCTGGCGAAGATGCTGTATGCAGGTGAAGATGTGAAATTTATTGCAAGACGTATGATGATCCTTGCTTCTGAAGATATTGGAAATGCAGATCCCCAGGCCCTGGTAGTGGCAACCGCAGCAGCCCAGGCAGTTGAGCGGGTGGGAATGCCGGAATCCCAGATCATTCTTTCCCAGGCTGCCGCATATATGGCATGTGCACCTAAGAGTAATGCAGCGGTGAATGCTATTTTTGCAGCAATGGACAGTGTGAAGCGTACCAGGACGACTGTTCCGGCTCATCTTCAGGATGCCCATTATGGAGGGCATGAGAAGCTGGGACATGGAATCGGCTATAAGTATGCCCACGATTATCCAAATCATTATGTAAAGCAGCAGTATCTGCCAGATGAGATCCAGGGAGAGAAATTCTATGAGCTGTCAGATATGGGATATGAGAAGAAACTGAAGGAACACATGAAGTTTATAAAAGAGCATGCAGATTGAAGGAATGATTTTTCAAACACGCGTTGGAATAAATATTGAGTAGTTATCAGCAAGTGCTATTTTGCCAAGCATGCAGCTGTGAAGGTACTGAATAATTACAAAATCTGAAATAAAAAGTGGAGGAGCTTTATAAAAGCCCCTCCATTATTTTTGCATAAATTTCTTCATATTTCTTGGGCCACTGCCTGCACATGGCCTTTGCAGCGGAAAGAGATGGCGCTGCAAGAGAAAGATCGATCACAGAAGCACCCTTCTGCAAAAGCTGAAGGTGAACCACATATTCTCCCTGATTATTAATGTAATAATCGGCTTGAGCTTTCACCTGATTCTTTGTGGAGGCACCTCTGGCTGCAAGGTACTGGAGCACTTCAGTACGGATGTCCTGGGAAATATCATTCTCGAAATAGGTGAGCGTGTTTTTTCCATCTTCAGTAAGATAATAGTAGGAAGTATTGGAAATGGTACGCTTCTCAATCAGCTCTGTTTCCTCAAGCTCGGAAAGGGCCTGTTGCAAATGGAAATAATTTGTGTACTCGTGGTCCAGAATAAATTCTGAAATTTCTGAATTAGTGATGGGGGACGAAGAATTCCGAAGCATATATAGGATGATCAGTTTGTAAACAGTAAATGGTGTAGCCATTTTCCAGCCTCCCTTCTGGTGAAATATTGCATAAGTTCTAAATTCGAGTGTGTTTGAAAAAGCTTTCTGCAAGATGTGTATTACACTTTGCGGGAGATTGCGGGAATAATATTTCAAACAGACTCTGGAGCGTGTTTGAAAAATCATTCCCGCAATCTGCACGCCCCACTTTGCGGGAGATT
>OKVH01000592.1_pt1 | contig 20018 bp, 25 predicted proteins | sample 1604791 | NCBI WGS metagenome assembly OKVH01 (sample SAMN01760919, study PRJEB22395) | human gut metagenome | reverse complement strand
GCCGCCGCAGCCGCAGCCATTGCCGCAGCCGTTGCCGCAGAACAGGAACAGCAGGATGATGGCGATGATGATCCAGCAGCAGCTGCTGCCGCCAAAGCAGGAATTCTGATTACACATACCGTAACCTCCTATGAAAATTTGACCGCCACATCGGTCTCATTCTCATAGTATGCCGGCTGCGGTAAAGTGTGCGCCTCAAAGCTGCGAGATGCGATAGCTGAGCGTCAGCAGGGTGTCCACAAAGTGGATGTCCTCGAAGAAAACGCCGTCCTCCTTGGTGGAGAGCTCCACATTGGTAAAATTCCAGAAGCCGCGCACACCCAGACCGATCAAACGGTCCGCCAGCGGCTGGGCTACATTCTGCGGGACGGTCAGGACCGCCACGTTGGGGTGATAGTTGGCGACATATTCCTCCAGCTCATCCATCGAGTGGACCGAGACACCGCGGATCTCCGTGCCGATCAGCGCGGGGGAGACATCAAAAGCGGAGTCGATCCGGAAACCGACCTTATCAAAATCAAAATTCTGCAGCAAGGCGTGACCCAGATGGCCCACACCGATCACAATGATGCGGTGGCCGCTGTCTATACCCAGGATGTGGCCGATCTCCGCACGCAGCTCGGCCACATTGTAGCCGTAGCCCTGCTGGCCGAACTCACCAAAGCAGCTCAGGTCCTGCCGAATCTGGGAGGCGGTGATGTCCATCTTGGCGCCCAGAGAGTTGGAGCTGATACGCACCACGCCTTTGTTGTACAGATCGTCCAGATACCGATAGTACCGGGGAAGACGATGAATGACAGCATCGGAGATTTTTTGCTTCTTCATAGAAAAACCTTCTTTTGTGTGGAATGCGGCGCACAGCGCTCGATGTATTGTGGCTATTTTACAACAAGTATGCGAAGTTGTCAACTTTTTTAACAAAGTGAAGCGAAAAATTTTCTTTACTTTGCGCCGGGAAGGTGGTATAGTAGTGAAGCTGTAAGTTGATAAAACAGAATATGATATGCGCCCGTAGCTCAGATGGATAGAGCGTTAGACTCCGACATTTCAGATGTCTCCAGTTGAGATATGGCGCAAAGCCTTGCCGCACCTGCGTTTGCGGGAACGGCAGAGAAAGAATGCGTGGTCGTTGACTACTATTTGACGACTATCGCAGAAACCCACAACCAAATATGCGCCCGTAGCTCAGTTGGATAGAGCGTTAGACTCCGACTCTAAAGGCCGCTGGTTCGAATCCAGTCGGGCGTACCAAAATGTGTTGATGAAAGATGCAGCACAGAAAACACCGCGCAAAAGCGCGGTGTTTTCATATATTTACCGCCACTTTTCAATTCAAAAAGTTAGAAAAACAGGATTTTTCGGACAACGAGTTTTTCTCCGCGACAGGCGACATTTTAGAGATGCAGCAGGGCATTTTTATGAACTGATGTGACTCGAACGCCAGGGCATTAAAAAAGAACAAACCAACAGGCCACTGATCTCTCCTCCCTCACAGGGAGCAGATCGGTGGCCTTTTTTCGCTTCTTCGGTGCTTATGTTGCTTCTGCTTCGTTTGTGTGCCATTCCTTGATGGTATTGGTAATAGCTTTCTCGTAATCTTTCGGGTATGCTTGCGTTACAAAAAGCGAAGGAGGCATCCGAGAATGGCAACTACCAAAAACTTGTGTGCTCAGATTCCCATCGCCCTCCACGAGCGAGTCAGCGAAGAACGGGAACGGTTGGGCCAGACCACCAGCGAGTACATCGCCAACCTCATCCAAGACTATTACAACATGATGGAAAATCAGAAAGGCGGCATTCAAATGACTGAAAAAGGAAGAACGATGGCATTCCAGATTCCCGAAGAACTCTTCCAGCGCATCAAGCGTCACCTCGAGCGCGAAACACTCCGCACCGGCAAAAAGCTCACCCAGCGAGACTTCGTGCTGAACCTGATCACGCAGGCACTGGACGAAGCAGACGCTGAGAGCGCCGCAGAGCAGGACTTCCCCGCTGAGGCCCCTGCCGAGGCCCGTGTGGACGACGAGGCCACCCCTGCGGACACGGACACCCCTGACGAGGAAAGCGCCGTGTAAGCCCGCACAAACGCCAAAGCAAAAACACGATTTAGAAGAAAGCCGGTCATGGCATCCGAACAGCTCGGGTGCCATGACCGGCTTTTTGCGTTTCAAGAGAAAGGAGGAAATCGCCGTGGCAAGCGAAATCAAAAGACGCTTTACAGACACAGAAATGCAAATTGTCAGGGAAACGGATCTGCTGGAGCTGCTGACCCATCTGGGCTATCAGGTCAAACGCATTGGCCGGTACCACACCACAGCAGAAATGGACAGCCTGCGGATCAAGGACCGTCGCACATGGTTCCGCTACTCGCAGAACACGGGCGGCGACGCCATCACTCTCGTGCAGCAGTTCTGCGACAAGACATTTCCGGAAGCTGTCGAGTATCTGCTCACCTTCAATGGCCGGGCCAGAGATTCCCCCGCCAAAGCAGTGCCTTCCGTCAAGCGGGACGAGGTGCAAAAGCCCTTTACCCTGCCACCCCGAAACACGGATGACCGCAGAGTCTTTGCCTACCTGCGCAAACGCGGCATCGCCGCGCAGGTGATCCGGCAGTTTATGAACAGCGGTCTGTTGTACGAGGATGCCGAGCATCACAACTGTGTGTTCGTTGGAAAAGATCACGCCGGACAGGCGAAGTACGCAGGCCTGCGTGGGACCTACGATCGGGACGGCAAAGGCTTTCGCGGAGATGTGACAGGCAGCGATAAGAATACCGGCTTCCCCATTCCGTCAGATCCCAGCTTAGATCTGGTGCACGTGTTCGAGGCCCCTATCGACCTCATGAGCTACCTCTCGCTCCACCGCGAGCCGATCAATGCAGTAGCGCTGTGCGGCCTCTACGACGGAGCACTCGAAACGTACTTGAAGGACAACCCTCACATCAAGCGGATCACGCTTTGCTTGGACTCGGACGCACCGGGACGGGCGGCAGCCCAGCAGCTCAAGGACAAATACTCGGCCAGAGGCTATGCCGTAACGGTAGAAGGGCCTCGCAGTGGAAAGGACTGGAACGAATACCTGCAAAAAAGAAACACTCCGGAGAGGGGGCGATAACCAAGCATCGCAGAACATGACTTAACATCCCATCAAAAAATCTAAGGAGGAAATATGCACTTGAACAAGAATCATACGTTTTCCCGCCGTGCGCTGGCCATGCTCCTGACGCTGACACTGTGCCTCAGCCTGGTCCCCAGCGCTTTTGCGGCTCAGCAGAACAGCTACCATGATCCTGCTGAGCATTGGCTCACAGCCAACAACCGTACCAACGAATTGGATGCCAACAGCACCGTTACACGTGAAACCTTCAAATGCGGCGAGTGCGGCAAAGTGACGTCCTTTGAGGTATTCCGCGTTCCCGAGTATACCCGCAACGGCCAGACCGCTCTGAGCCGTAACGTCAAATACTCGGACGGCACCATGATGGACGGTGTCGGCAAGGGCGACTGCATGGACGGTGTTCCCGGCAAAGACGCCTATTATACCGGCTATCATTATACCAAGGCAGTCTGCGAAACCTGCGGCGGTATCAACACAAACGAGCCGAAGTCTGATTACGGCTATCTCAAAAATGTTTACTGGCTGTTTGACTGCGCCGCGGAATTTACACAGAAGCTGGAGGAAACCGTGACCTACGAGTACACGGACGATACCTACCATACCGTTACCACCAAAGGTGGCACCTACTGCGCGTTTTGCTACGGTACGAACCACACCGTGAACCGCACGCTGGAGCGCCACAGCATGGAGACCGAGGTCCTGCCCCAGCCCGCCAACGGCCGCTTTGCCACCGTCGAGAAGTGCAGCCTGTGCGACTACGCCAGCTATGACTACACAGCAGCCAAGGCGGTCATTGCAGACTACTACGGCGTCGTGGACGGCCAGCCCCACACGATCACCGTCAGCGACCTCTCCGAAGCTGGCGTCCGCACTTCCATCCGCTACGGCAACAGCGCCGAAAGCTGCACCATGACCTCCGCGCCCAATTACACGGAGGAAGGTCAGTACACGGTTTATTACGAGATCACCTACACCTATCAGAATGTCAGCATGACGGAAAACGGCGTGGCAAATGTCTGGCTGCGCGATACGCAGGCCAGCGAGGATGGCAAATGCACCTGCGGCTGCGATGATCCCAACTGCGGCTGCAAGGACAAGAACTGCGGCGGCAACTGCTGCTCCGACAAGGGCTGCGGCGAAAACCACCACTTCATTCTGCTGGACCGCACCAAGGCTGGCTGCATCACCCTTGGCTATGACCGTTACCTCTGCACCGAGTGCGGCAAGATCGAAAAGCGCGACTATGTGGACTCTCTCGGCCACGCATGGCAGAGCATCGTCATCCGCGATGCCACCTGCGAAACCGATGGCAAGCTGCTGGAGCTCTGCTCCCGCTGCGGCCAGATGAAGCAGACCGCCACGCCCAAGGGCGAGCATCAGTATAAGACTCATCCCGTAGCTGCCACCTGCACGAACCCCGGCTACACCGTCCGCGAGTGCTCCGTCTGCGGCGACCGCCATATCGAGGACATCACTTCCGTTCTGCCCCATAACTACGAATCCCATGTGATCGCCGCGACCTGTGAGGGCGGCGGCAAGACCATCCACCGCTGCGATGGCTGCGGCAGCAGCTTCGTGACGGACTACACCGCTCCGCTGGGCCACAGCTGGGATGAAGGCACGCTCATCACCAACGCCACCTGCACCGGCGAGGGCGTTATGGAGTACCGCTGCGTCCGCTGTGGTTATCACCGTATTGAAGGCAACGAGGCTGCTGGTCATATTCCCGGCAATCCTGCCACCTGCACGGAACCCCAGCTCTGCATCCGCTGCGGCGCTGTGCTGAAAAATGCGCTCGGTCACGATTACAAGAGTGAAGTGACGGCTCCTACCTGCACGGAGATGGGCTACACCACCAACACCTGCACCCGCTGTGGTGACAGCAACAAGAGCGACTACACCGAGCCTACCGGTCACAAGCCGGGCGACTGGATCATCGACAAGGAGCCGACCACCGACTCCGAGGGCAGCAAGCACAAGGAATGCGAAAACTGCGGTGAGACGCTGGAAACCGTCGAGATCGACAAGATCTACAACAGTGGCACCACGGACAGCAGGGGCGAGGCCATCGTGGGCGGCTATCTCGTGACTGTCACCGATACCGACACCAAGGACCCCGTCGCGAACGCTGCCGTGACGCTTCGCAAAGACAACAGCATCTCCATCCGCTTGCCGAATAGCCGCCTGCTGGACTATGCCGACCAGACGACCGTCACCGTGCAGCTTGTCAAGGATAAGAGCACTGTACCGGGCATGAGCATTGCCGTTACAGACAAGAATGATAACTATTCCTCCGGTAAGACCGACGCCGCGGGCCAGATCACCGTTCCCACCGGCAGTGGCAAGACCAATGAGGACGGCAAGGTCACCGGTGGCTATGAGGATGCAGACGGTAACCGCTGGACCCTGACCGTCAAAGTCATCCGCACGGACACCAAGCGTCCCATCCCCGGCAGTGATGTTTCCATCGGCAAGACCGGCAACATCTCGATCATCCTGCCGGATGGCACGGATATGGATGCCAAGCATCAGGTGACAATCGTCGTCACCGACAACAAGAAGGTCCCGCAGGAGAATAAAAATATCACCGTCAAGAACGATCTGAACCAGACCGCCAGCGGCAAAACGGATAAAAACGGTGAGCTGACTGTCCCCGAGATGGAGGAAACCGAGCGCCACGGCGTGTATATCCTCGGTTACCCGGACGGCACCTTTGGCCCCGCGCGCAGCATGACCCGCAGCGAGGCCGCCGCCATCTTCGCCCGTTTGCTGGCAGATAAGAACGGCGATACCATCTCCACCGCGGCCAACACCAAGTTTACCGACATCCCCGCCCACGCCTGGTACTCCGGCTACGTCAAGTACCTCAACAACAACGGTGTCACCTACGGCAAGAGCGGCAACACTTTCGCCCCTGATGACGCCATCACCCGCGCTGAGTTTACCACGCTGGCCGTTCGCTTCTTCGATGTGTACGGCGACGGCAACAAGGACATCATGGAGCAGTATAAGGACTTTGGCGATGTCGGCGACGGTTATTGGGCCGCCGAGTACATCAAGGCCGCTGCCAAGAGCGGCTGGATCAACGGCTACGAGGATGGTTCCTTCCGCGCAGACCGCAACATCTCCAGAGCTGAGGTCGTCACCATCGTCAACCGCCTGCTGGGCCGTGAAGCGGATGAGAGCTATATTGCGGACAATCTTCGCAAGCTCAATACGTTCAGAGATATGAGCGGCAAGCATTGGGCCTATTACGCAGTCATGGAAGCTGCTAACGCCCACACCTCCATTCTCGGCGAAAACGAGACCTGGAGCAAGTAACTTTCCCTCTGCCGCCCTCCCATGCCGGGAGGGCGGCTTTTCCATCATCTACACTATATAAAACAAAGGAGAACTGAACCATGCTGAAGATCACTGCCATTGGTAACCTGACCAACGACGTCACCCTGAAAACGAACGAGACCACCGGCAAGCCCTACGCTATCCTGCGCATCGCCTCGGACCGCCGCTATAAGGATAAGGACGGCAACAAGCTCACCGACTTTATCTCTGTCAAGGTGCGTGGCCCGCTGGCCGAGCGCTGTGCCGAGTTTGCCTGGAAGGGCTGCAAGCTGGCTGCCTCCGGAGACTTCGAGACCATCACCTTTGAGAATGAGCCGGAGCGCCAGCCCGGTTTTCTCATCAAAGCCAGCGAGGTGGAGTTTCTCTCTCCCCGCAAGGTAGAGGACGCGGCGCAGGAAATGGAAGATGAGTCCGCCTGCGAGGTCGCTGCCTGATGAAAAATACCGGGATCACATACTCAAGCAATGAGCGCAGCCCTGTGATCCTGCCGGAGATGTCCGAGCTGCTCCCACCTCTGAGCGCGGAGCAGCTCGACGCTCTGGAAGCGGATCTCATCAAAAACGGCTGCTACTCCCCCATCATCGTCAACGAGGACATGGTCATCATCGACGGGCACAACCGTCAGGCGCTGTGCGAAAAGCATGATCTGCCGTACACGATGACCGTTTTCTCGTTTGAGGATCTGCTGGAGGCCAAGCAGTGGGCGCTCGATACCCAGAAGGGCCGCCGCAACTTGGAAAAGTGGGAGCTTGGCAAGATTGCCCTGAAGCTGAAACCGGAGATCGAAGCCAAGGCAAAAGCCAACATGGCTGCTGGCGGACAGAATTTCCGCCCCAGCGAGGCCGAGGAAGGTTCGGCAACATTGCCAAACCTTCCTTCTGTTGAAAAAGCGGTAGATACCCGCAAGGAGCTGGCCGAAGCGGTCGGCTTGGGCGAGCGCACGATGGGCAAGGTCATACAGATCGACGAGAATGCTCCGGAGGCCATCAAGGAGGCGCTTGATAAGAAGGAACTGTCCATCAACAAGGGCTATGACCTGACCCGTCAGCTTCAGGATGTGCCGGAGGATCAGCGCGAGCAGGCTGCCGCGGAGCTGCTGGAATATGAAAAGGCAAAGAAGGACCTCAAACAGCAAAATGCGGAGATCGACCGCAGGGGCAAGGTTGCCAATCTGTTCTGTAAAGCCTACGAAAAGGCTGCCCTCCTGACAGTCACAGAGGAAAATGTCCGCTGCTGGACGGAAGGCACTCGCATGACGCTGGAAGAACTGCGCGACACCGTGAAAGAGTCCCGCGAGATCGCTCAGGCGTTCGCCGCCATTGCCGATATCATCGAGCAAAAGATCCTACCTACAGACTGGCGGAACACCGGCCCCGTGGAGGATATTCCCTGTGAGGTGGCGTCATGAGCGAGAGGCTTTCTGTTCGCCAGTGGCAGGACTTGTTCCGCAGCGGAGCGTTTCAGGATAGATCCCGTGCGACACAGATCCGCGCCGGGTGGTATGACTGGTTCTGCGCTGATTCTGCCCTTGCCGGCAGGCTGCAGCGGATCGGCAGGGTGGTCATGGGAATCACGGAGCCTGCCATTCTGGACAATTACTATGTCTGGTTTAAAAACAATTGTCCTCTGGACGGCCCCCTCTATGATGACGTGCGCTTTGAGCCGTTGGAGGGAGACCGCTGCGGACGGTACTTTGTGGTGTCTCAGGACTGCCCTTATGAAAAGCAGAAATGGACGCTGTATACGGAGCGCGGCGGTTTTCAGGAACCAGAGTTCGGCTGTCAAAGCGTCCGTGAGATGGCAAAATACCTGAACAGTCAGGGCAAATATCTTGCACAGGCTATGCAGCTGTCCACTGTCGTGAAAAAGCCGAAAAAGGAGGAACCGACGCGATGAAAGAGAAGAAAAGTCCTTCACCGCCCAGTCTGCCTCCTGACGCCCAAAGGGAGATCCTGGGCAGGCTGTCCACGGAGACCCGAATCAGTTCTCAGGAGATCGCCGCCATTTTGAAGCGGCACGGCGTCTGCGGCGATATAGACGCTTTGCAGGACGCCTATCGGAAGCGGCTGGGCCAGCGTCTCATGTCTACCATTCGGGATGAGGCCGTCAAGCGTGATTTGCTGGCCGCCAGTGGCGGTGAGTATGTCATCGTGGACTGCTGCAACGATCCGCAGAAACTGAAGGCCATTCGGCACCGCATCCAGGCACAGATGAACGGACTGGATGTGTCTGCCGGAAAGGTGCGCAAGCGTGTTCGCTTCTTGGAACGCTTCGCTTCTTGGGTGAGAAAGGAGACCTCGGATGGAGCGGCGTGAATTGTCAGCGGCGGATATCTACTGTAAATTCGCGGCGCAGCTGGATGAGGATGGCTTTCGGCTGTATCACGCCGCGCAGCGGATCACCGGCTTCCAGCCCTATGACGCTTTCCCCTATGAAGATAACCGGGGCGCGTTTGAGGCGGCGGACGGACATACCCTCCTGCGCTATCTGGAAGCAGCGCATTTCGGCGCAGTGACATGGAAGATCGTCCCCGGAACCACCTACGAAGAGGCGATCCTCGGCAAGGTGGATACCACCACGCCGGAATACAAGGCGTTCCGTGAAAAAGTCTACGCAGATGCGCTGCACAGCATGGGGCTCGGCAGCCTATTGAAACGAGCAGATAAAAAAGAGAAAGAGGTAGAACATGAACGATAACATCACCGAAATCAACAAAGACACCTTCTGGGCGCTGATTCAGGAGGCGAAAGATACCTGCGGGCAGGACACTGATGCGTGGGCAAAGTATATGATCGACCGCCTCGCAGGGCTGGGTCCCGCTCAGTCATTGATGTTTCTTAATTACATGGATGCATATAAAGACCTTTCCTTTCGATACGGTCTGTGGGATGCCGCCAAGATCTTCCGAGTGGACGGATGCAGCGATGACAGCTTCAGCTACTTTCGCTCCTGGCTCATCGTTCAGGGAAAAGATGTTTATATGGCGGCTCTGGCAGATCCGGACTCCCTTGCCGATGTAGAGCCGTATGCGGATTGCTTCTTTGAAACAGCAGGCTATGTAGGTGCTTACGCCTATAAAAAACTCACGGGCGAGTACGCATTCGAACACCTCGACTAGACTGGTATGTCTATCATCCCAGCGCTGCGGATTACGATGCCCTCCGGCAGTCCATCGGGCAATATCTGTCCGTGTTCCGGGAACGGATGCCGGAACGGGAACAGACTGCCCCCAAGCTGGTGTTCATCTGCGCACCGCTGCGGGGTGATGTGGAAGCCAATATTGAATTCGCTCGTCAAAAGGCGCGAGAGGTGTTTGCGGATGGAGATATCCCCGTTTGCCCACACCTACTGTTCCCGCCCATAGCGGACACAAACCACCCGGAGCAGGACACCAAGGCACGGGAGATGTCCCTGCAACTGTTGGAATCCTGCCAGCAGCTCAATGTCTACGGGCCTATCTGGACGGAGGGGATGTGGGCGGAGATCCACCATGCCGGCGATCTGGGCATTCCCGTGATGACGGATCAGAAAACCATTGGCCGGACGCCGCCCCGGCGCTCCGGCAGGAAGGAGCGATAAAGGCATTGGAGCAGGAACGTCAAAAGCCGTCCTGCCCTCTTATCGGGCAGAACGGCAACATTTTTCATCTCATGGGCCTCGCCAGCCGAACGCTGCGGCAGTGTGGCATGGCAGACGAGGCCAAAGAGATGCAAAACCGTATTATGGGCGGCGACTGTCACAGCTATGAAGAAGCGCTGAGAATCATCAGCGAATACGTGGAAACGGAGTTATCCCCCAGCATTTCTGCAAATAACAAAAAGAAGGAGAATCCAACGCATGAGCGATAACCAGAAATGGGAGATCATCCACGGTGACGCGCTGAAGGTACTGAGCAGTTTTGCCCCCGGCACCTTTGACGCGGTCATCACAGATCCCCCGTATGCCTCCGGCGGTCGGACGCCGTCTGAGAAGAGCAAGTCCACCGTCAAGAAGTATTCGAGCATGAAAGAGAACGCTCCCCCGCCCTTTGACGGCGACGCCAAGGATCAGCGCTCCTGGACCCGCTGGGTAGCGGAGTGGCTGTACGAGGCGAGAAAAGCCAGCAAGCCTGGTGCGCCAGTGTGCATGTTCATTGACTGGCGGCAGCTTCCCGCAGCCACCGATGCCCTCCAGTGGGCTGGCTGGATCTGGCGCGGCACCGCTGTCTGGGATAAGGGCAACAGCCGCCCTCAGAAGGGTAGGTTCCGTCAGCAGGCGGAGTACATTGTCTGGGGTTCCAATGGCGATATGCCCATCAGCCGTCCGGTGCCGTGTCTCCCCGGTGTGTTCAAATACGGTAACCCGCAGAATCGAATCCATCTCACGGAAAAGCCCTTGCAGCTCATGCAGGACATTGTGAAGATCACGGAATCGGGTGGCCACATTCTGGACCCCTTCGCCGGTTCCGGCACAACGGTGCTGGCCGCTGTTCTGGAAGGCTACTCCGCTACAGGCATTGAGATGTCGGATGTCTACGCAGATCTGGCAAAAGAAAGAATCAAAACCGAGCTGGAAAAAGTTGCGTGACCCGGCTGCTGTTCGCCAAAAGGGCTTGCGATAGCGCAGGGAAATCGGTACAATAAAAGTAAAAGTCCGTCCAAGAGGTGGTGTCTATGGATCAAATGCTAAACCAGAGGATCGCCGCAGTCAAGGCGGCGGACGCGATCAACGCTACGGAGACACCCGCTGCCCTGACTGCGGCACCATGCCGGGACATTACCGCCACCTGAACTGAGATGTGGAACGCTGCCCCGTGTGCGGGTTCCAGCTTATCGGATGCGACTGTGATCTGGAATTTGCCAAGCTCAAGTCAGTCGGCAGAAAATGATATTTCTATCCAAAGAAGGAGTGGTGCCGCTTGCTTGACTTTACGAACCTTCCCACCAGCAACAAGTTATACCCAGGCGGCAGCGGCGCAAAGCGGGCCGTGATCTATCAGGGCGAGCAGTATTTGCTGAAGTTTCCGGCCACATCGTCCAAGAATAAGAACTCCGGCCATTCCACCAGCTACGCTGCAGAGTATATAGGTTGCCATATTTTCAACAGCGTTGGAATCCGCGCCCAAGATACAATCCTTGGTATTTATCGGAAGAACGGCGAGGAAAAGGTCGTCGTTGCCTGCAAAGATTTCACGTCCCCCGGAGTGGTTCTGCAGGATTTTGCCTCTTTGCAAAATTCGGTGATCGATTACGGGCATAGCTGTTACAGTACCGAACTATCTGACATCATGCAGGCCATGGAGGCTCAAACGGCGTTCCCACCTGCATTCCTGAAGCGACATTTTTGGGATATGTTCATCGTAGATACGCTGATTGGAAATGGAAATCGAAACAACGAAAACTGGGGCTTCCTCTATAACACCGCAACAGATGCAATCACCATCGCCCCCGTGTACGGCTGCGGCGGCAGTCTGTATCCGCAAGCGGATGAAGCGGCCATGCGGAACATTTTGGAAGATTATCGGCAACGGGAGCTTCGAATATTTGCGCCCCCGCTTTCCGGAATCAAAATCCATGGTCAGCAAATCAACTATTTTGATTTTATCTTTTCGCTAAGGAATGCGGACTGCAACGAAGCACTGAAGCGAATTCACCCACGGGTCAATATGGGCGAGATCACCCGCATCGTGGACGCGACTCCGCTCATTTCGGATCTGCAAAAGCAATTCTACAAGACAATGCTGCAGACACGGAAAGAGCGCATCCTTGATTTTTCAATGGAAAAACTGCGGAAAAGGGAAAAGGCCAAAGAACTTGATGCGCGGTAATAAATAAGTAAAAACGTATTTTCAAGGGCAGGGTGTTTACAAAACACCCTGCTTTTTCTATAAGGGTGTTCACAAAACACCCTGCCACAAGGAGAGAAGTATGCCAGAAAATTTTGCAAGTTTTTATCGGAAAGCAAGCAGTGTGCGGGAGTTAGTAGGTAAAGCGCCCTTTCCTGAAAAGGCGCGGTTCCAGATCACAAAGGTGATCGAACTGCCGAAAGAGCAGTACCGCCGCTATAGGAACGAGCTCTGGCGGGATGTTTCCTTTATATCCCGAAATGGATCGAATATGAGGTTCGACGAAAAATCGGAAACATTTCTCTGCCTGTTCGTCACCAGCCGGGACGAGATCGGCGGTCTGCTGATAGAGGCCGATGGTTTTGACTATGCCAGGTACGCGGCCTTTATCCCGGATAAGAAAGTCCTCGCGCTGGACGGCATTCCGGTAGAGCGCGCAAATGAAAAGTGTCTTCGTCAGCGTTCAGCCCCGGAACGCTGATTTCTTTTTGCAAGGAAGCGGGCTGCGCCCGCACAACATTTCAATCATCCTACCACTTGAAAAAGAGCCTCTGCCCCGCAGGGCCGGAGCCAACGCCGCCGTGGGCGGCGCTGGCGCAAGCATCGCGCAAATGTACATTTGCACAGCTTGCCGAGGATACCCCGGTCCCCTATGCCGCCTGCTGGCGGAAAAACTTACGGCTATACGCCGCAGGAAGGAGAAAAATGTGGATGAGAACAAGAAAGAACACCATCTGCACATCGTACTGACAACACAGCAGTATCAGCTGCTGTGCTGTCAGGCCAAAGAGTGCAGGCTGACAAAACGGGCATATCTTGCACGGCTTATTGAGGGACGACCGGTCAAAGCCCGCCCTACAAAAGAAATTAAAGAGCTCCGGACGGAAATACATCATATCGGCAACAACATCAACCAGATCGCCCGCAGCGTCAATGCAGGAATTGCGAAGCCGGAGGATGCCAAACGGGGACTCTATCTTCTGGATCAGGTATATGAGCTTATGTTCCGGATGGCGAATAAGTAATGGCTGTTACGAAAATCCTGCCCCGTAACGGCGGCTTAAAAGAAGCCATTGATTATGTTCTGAACGGTGACAAAACGGATGGGCATATTTTAACAGCACATTTTAATTGTGATCCTGGGAGAGAGTACCGCGAGATGATGAAAACAAAGCTGGAAACCGGACGATTGGATAAGCGTCAATGCTATCACATCATTCAATCGTTCAAGCCTGGTGAAATCACACCTGAACTTGCTTTAGAAATTGCTAAAGCATTTGCGCAGGAACACTTGGACGGCTTTGAGGTTGTGATTGGGACCCATGTAGACCGGCATCATATCCATTCACATATCGTATTTAATTCGGTGAATGCAGATACCGGCGAAAAGTATCACAGTACGCAGCAAAGCTACTACCAGCAGATTCGTGCCATTTCAGACCGGCTCTGTCGAGAGCATGGATTATCCGTCATCGTGCAGGGCGCGCCTGCCAGGTCGGTCAGCTACATTGAGTGGCTGCGCCAGTCTAGGGGGCAGCCCACCTTCCGCTCCCTGCTGGAGGCAGATCTGCGGGATGCCATCCGGGACGCCAACGACCTCGGCCACTTCTTCCTGCTCATGGAGCATAAGGGGTATGAGATCCATCATGGCGGCAGGCTCGGCTTCCGCCTGCGGGGGCAGGAGCGATTTCAGTACCCTGGCAGACGAGATCCGTTGTTCACAGAGGACGGAATCCGTGCTGCCATCCAGGGCAACCTGGAACAGATCGAAGCGGGGCTGCGGCCTGTCTTGCCTGCGCGTCCGGCGTATCAGCCATATCGGAAGCATCCCAGATACAGCGGTTTTCTTGCCCTCTATGTTCATTATCTCTATCTGCTGGGCAAGATCGAAAAGCGGCAGTATCCGCCCCGCATGACGCCGCATCTGCGGCAGGCGGTCATGCGCTTTGAACGGTATCAGGCGCAGTTCGCGTTCCTGCGGGAAAATGACATCACAACGCCTGCTGACATGGCGGCATTCGAACAACGCACAGAGGAAACGCTGGGCAGATTGACAAGGCAGCGGACCCTCCTCAACGTGCGGAAGAAGAAACGCCTGCCGCTCTACGCGGCGCTGGCAGACGCGGAGGCGCTGGAACCCAGCAGAGCGTTATACGAGGAAGGGCTCACCGGCATGGAGCAGGAGTTTGAGCAGTACATGAAAGCCGTGAAGCTGCTGGAGGACAGCGGCGTTCCGCAGGAGGTGCTGGAGAAAGAAAAGGCAGAAGTGTATGAACAGCTCTCAGAGGTGAATCGGAATATCCGGGCGGAGCGTGAAAAGCTGAAGCTCTGCCGGGAGATCTGCCGGCAGACGCCTGTAATGGAGCAGGACATCCAGAAAACAGAAGAACACCAGAAGGAGGTGCGTGAACATGAACATCGGAGGCGGTGAAGCGGCGGACCAGCTGGTACGCATGATGCTCTCCGGCAGCGAGGTCGCTGTCCGGCTGAGCGGCTCCGCCATTAAAAATGTACTGGCGCTCACCATGGCGCTGGCGAAAAAACACAAGACCATTTCCGGCAAAGTCAATCTGGCAAAGATGCTGAAGGAGACCCGCGATGTGCGGCGGTTCGCCATGTCTCCGGAGCAGTATCAGCAATTCAGGCAGCGGGCAGGAAAACAGAAGATCCTGTTCTCTGCCATCCGTGATTCGGATAACAAGGGAAAAGTCGTGGATGTGATCATGCCGGTATTGTCACCTGTCCCGTATACGAGGCTCCGACAATGCCACCCAGCGAATCCCAGCAATCCATAGGCTCTAACCCGCCTTCTTGTTCTTTATAGTACTCGCCGTCATAGTTACCCGTAATTGCAGCGGTAGAATAACACTGGCTGATACTGTTGTTCCCATTTAAAAATCCTGCAATACCACCTATGAATTTTTCTATATAAGAACCGCCGGTAATGGAACCGGTAGTATAACAGTTTTTAATAGTGGAATTGGTCATCCAGTCCACCAAAATGCCTTTTCCGTAGGTGGAGGTATCATTCATCGGTATCACGATATCCGCATTTTCAATGCCGAGATTTTGCACAGTTGCATTGTAGATAGCACCGAACAAACCATTTCTATACAAGTTATTGTTATTGCCTTTGTTTTCAGATTTTAGGCCCTCATGAGAATACAGGTTATAAACTACATGGCTTTGTCCGTCAAAAATCCCCTGAAATGATCCCCAAGCCGTATTGGCTCCGTTACCGATAGAGATCCATTCATGCCCGCCTAAATCCAAGTCATTATCAAGATAAACAGTTTTGTCCTTAAAATTTGCTGTATTATCATTGACGAGCTTTGCCATGCCTGCCAACTGCTTGGCTGTTTTGAGATGAAATTTCGTTTCATTCTCATCATACCAGCTTGTATCGGCTGTTCCATCCCAAGTGTCCATGGTTTCTGCCGCAAATGCCGCCGTTGGCAGCAGCGTAAAGCACAGCGCCAGAATAAGAAGCAGACTTCCAATGCGTTTTTTCATGGTGTATCCTCCTTTGTATGGTGGTCAAAATTTTGTTCATGCCCGCCTGACCACAGCGGGCAAAGTCCACAGGTTACAGAGCGGTATCATCCCGTGGGTACCCACGGGATGAGGGGCGCGCCCCTCATCATAAGTTTTTCGCTTTATACCAATCCATAATAATTATATCCGCAACTTCACAAAATGTAAATCGTTCTAAAGTATGAGGATGGATAAAATTTTTGAATATGCTACTCGCCTTCGCGTTTTACAACATTCAGCCATTTCTTTTTCCATGTATTAGGGTGGATCAGCAGGGTTGGCTTCCCCAATGCAAGAGCATAGGCCATAGCCTTGTCCTCTGCGCTACCGCTGGCAAGTTCAGGGTCATATACGGCCACCAGCATATCAGACTGCTTGACGATCCGCCGATAGGCCATAAGCTGTGCGTTGGGTGTCTCCTGATAGTCTACACAGGAAAGGTCGGTGCAGTCCGCCAGCATATCGAAATAGCGTTCACGCAGCTGCGGCGTCCACTTGGTAGCCTGTTCTTCAAAAGGGGTTACGCAAACAAGGCGCATGGCCTCGTCATTCTGCTTTGTGATATTGACGATTTCCCCGGCGTACAATCCCACGCCGGGGTCACAGGCAACTTGAAATTCTGTCACTCCACATTGACGCAGTTCCATAATACACTGAGCCAGTTCCAGTTTCATTCGGCGGCATTGTGTATCTTCTTCATCAAAGCCCCACGGAAATCGCATGGGATGCTGGCCTATGATCGCGCAACGGTACTCTTTTTCCATATTCCCACCAGCTTTTATGTAGTCTATTGGCTTACAATTTGTATTCTAACAGCCGCTATTTTTCGCGTCAACAGGAATGTAAGCTATAAGCATACAAAATAAATACTTATAGTGCACAAGTGGAGGCGAACACATGGATAAGAAGCTACTCGGAAAGCGAATCAATATCGCACGCAAGGAACGGGGCTGGACGAGTGAGCGTCTGTCAGAAGCCTGCAACATTAATGCAACCTATCTCCGGCAAATCGAATCAGGAGCAAAAGTTCCAAGTCTACAAGTATTTGTTTTGCTGTGTGAAGCATTGAAAGTCTCGCCAACCTATTTGTTGGCAGAAGTTTTACCCAGCATGGAGCTTCAAAACATGGATGTGCTTTTAGAGTTGTGGCAGACTGCCACACCAAGGCAAATTACAATGATTACTTCCATGATTCGGAGCGCGCTGGACGCGTCTAAAGATTAAAAGTGGGCGGGCAACTGTATAGCTGCCCGCCCGTTTAAGTTTATCGTGTTGCCCGGATCAATGATTGCGTTTTCAGCAAAAGTGCGGCCAGCGCACGGTGATCTTCCCACTCCGTCCACCATTGGGGCTTCAGGAATTGAAGCACCTGCTCTGCCCATAGGTAGTCCTGATACATCAAAGTATGCTGTTCCAATCCTTTGCACAGCCGGAAATAAACGGAGCGAACCGTATCATAGGTGGAATCACGGTCAACATATCGCCCAATAAATCCACATAAAATGGCCGCTTCTTCCTCGGTATAGTTCTGCATCACGATTTCCCTCCCATCACACGATGGAACTCAAAACGGTGTTTCGCTCAGACGCGGTTCTGGCTGTCGGCAAGAACCACAGATTTGCCAAGCGGAAATCGATCAGCTTTGCTGAATTGGACAGCGAACCAATGGTGTTGGTTTCCAAAGAATATATGTTTTATGATCAAATCTTACAGCGATGCGCGGAGGCCGGGTTTGTACCGCAAGCCACGTTTACTTCCGCCCAGTGGGATTTACTGCTGGAGATGGTGGCGGAGAATAAGGGCGTCACCATCATTTGCCGACCACTGGTGGAAAAGCTATACAGCGGCCGGGTCGTCTGCGTTCCATTGAAAAAGCCAGAGTTCCCATGGACCTTGAGGTTGGTCGCGAAAAAGAACCGCAGTTTGCCCGGAGCCGCAAAAAGCCTCTGGGATTTCTGCGCGAAAGTGTAAAAACGAAAATGAGAGGGTCCCAACTGAAATACACTTGAATTTCAGTTGGGACCCTCTCATTCGCAGTGGGCGCAGGCCGGATGCGGCAGGCGGCGCGGGAGCTGGTAAAGGCATATATCCACGGTGTGGAGAGCGCTGCGCTGGACGATGTGTTCGAGCTGCTGGCATGGAATCAGGGCATCGGCTTTTTCAGCAGCGAGATCGGCCCCTCGGCGCTGTTTCAGGCGTACAAGCTCATTAAAAACGGTGAGAAGCAGGGCAAGTCCCGGGAGGATATCTGCAGTGTGCTGCGCGAGAAATTTGGGGAGAAGAACCCAGAGATGCAGGTTCTGAACTAAAAAGCAGAAGGAGACGAACGACAATGGATAACAGGATGTTTTGTTTTCAGTGTGAGCAGACGGCGCTCTGCGCCGGTTGTACCGGAAAAGCCGGCGTCTGCGGCAAAACCGCTGAGGTGGCGGAGCTTCAGGATCAGCTGACTGGCGCTCTGATTGGACTGTCCCGTGCGGTAGATAATGCCCCGGATGCGAATGAGGGGACTTGGCGGCTGATGATCGAGGGCCTGTTCACCACCGTCACCAATGTGAGCTTCAACGAAAAGACCATTCGGGAGCTGATCGATCGGGTACACGAGGAAAAGGCCCGCCTTGTTCCAGGCTGCTCCGGCTGCGGCTCCCGCTGCGGGCGAAACGATGATTATGATATGAACTTGCTCTGGAACGCGCAGGAGGATATTCGCAGCCTCAAATCCCTGATCCTCTTCGGCGTGCGCGGCATGGCGGCTTACGCCCATCACGCTATGATGCTGGGTTATGCCGACGAGGAAGTGAACCGCCTTTTCGCCAAGGCTCTTTTTGCCGTGGGCGAGGACTGGGATATGGACACGCTGCTGCCCATCGTGATGGAGGTGGGCGAGAAAAACCTCCAGTGCATGGCGCTTCTGGATAAGGCCAACACCGAAAGCTACGGTATGCCCGCGCCTGCCACCGTCCCGCTGACGGTGGAGAAGGGGCCGTTCATCGTCATCACCGGCCACGATCTCCACGATTTGAAACTGCTGCTGGAGCAGACCGAGGGTAAAGGCGTCAACATCTACACCCACGGTGAAATGCTGCCTGCCCACGGCTATCCGGAGCTTAAAAAATACCCACACCTCAAGGGCAACTTCGGCACGGCGTGGCAGAACCAGCAGAAGGAGTTTGCCGACATCCCCGCGCCGGTGCTGTTTACCACCAACTGCCTGATGCCGCCGAAAGCAAGCTACGCCGACCGCGTGTTCACCACGGCGGTTGTATCCTACCCGGAACTGACGCACATCGGCGAGGATAAGGACTTTACCCCTGTCATTGAAAAGGCATTGGAGCTTGGCGGCTACAACGAGGACAAGCCGTTCAGCGGTATCAACGGCGGCGGCACGGTCATGACCGGCTTCGGTCATGGCGCGGTGCTTGGCGTGGCGAATCAGGTGATCGAGGCGGTAAAGAGCGGCGTGATCCGGCACTTTTTCCTGGTCGGCGGCTGTGACGGAGCCCGTCCCGGACGGAACTACTATACTGAGCTTGTCAAGCAGACGCCTGCCGATACCGTGGTGCTGACGCTGGCCTGCGGCAAATACCGCTTCAACGACCTTGACCTCGGGACCATTGGCGGCCTGCCTCGACTCATGGACGTGGGCCAGTGCAACGACGCTTATGGAGCTGTCAAAATCGCGCTGGCGTTGGCGGAGGCGTTCGGCTGCGGCGTGAACGATTTGCCGTTGTCCATGGTTCTTTCGTGGTATGAGCAGAAGGCGGTGTGCATTTTGCTGACGCTGCTGTATCTGGGGATCAAGAATATTCGCCTTGGCCCCACGCTGCCGGCGTTCATCTCTCCCAATGTGCTGAACTACCTTGTAGAAAATTTCGGCATTGCTCCCATCACCACCCCGGAGGAGGATTTGAAACAGCTTCTCAAATAACAGCGCCTCAGGCGGCGGTGTAAGGGAACGTGACTCCCTTGACGGAACGATGTGACGATGCATACAAGGATGGAGATTGCAGTGATTTTTGAAATGAATATTGATTTTTCCTGTCTAAAGCGCTATAATCGGTATATACCGAAAACAGAAGGAGGAAGGCGTCCATGCCAAGACCGCCACGGTGCCGTCGGATTTGTGGCGTACCACAAGTTGACACCTTCTGCCCCAACGGGTGCGAGAATACCGAGCCGATCCTGCTGACGCTGGACGAAT
>OKVH01000575.1_pt1 | contig 20388 bp, 14 predicted proteins | sample 1604791 | NCBI WGS metagenome assembly OKVH01 (sample SAMN01760919, study PRJEB22395) | human gut metagenome | reverse complement strand
GGCTCGGCCTGCGGCGGTCCGTCTTTTCGGACGGAAAGCGAGGCCGGTCCCGACCGGCGGCAAACGCCGCTGCCGCCGCGGTATCCGGCGGCAGTTATAGACTTTGTGGAAAATCTATAAAATCCACGTAAATTTTTCTACGATTTCCACAAGAAATCCTCATCTTGTGTTAACAGGCTCCGACGGGCACAAAATCTTGGGCCCGTCGGAGTTTTCCGCTTATGTTCATCGAACAAGCGTTTCAAAAAGTGGAAAAATTTGGCCGAAAACCGGCGGAATATCTGGCTTTTGCCGTGGCGGTAGACATAATTTTCCCTTGCAATTTTGCCAGGGATTATGTATACTAACCTCGTTAGTGGTGAATTGTGGGGGCAATATCCATATTTGTGGGGGATGTTCCCACGGTTTTCCACCGGGGACTATTTTTTTCGGAAGGAGGCGGACCCATGACCGGTCAGTATGCACACACGATCGACGCCAAGGGGCGCCTCTTTATTCCCGCCGCGCTGCGGAAGGAGCTGGGCCAGACGTTCCACATCACCGTGGGGCAGGACCGCTGCCTGTCGGTGTACTCCGACGAGAGCTGGGCGGCGTTTATGGACAAGCTGAAGGCGCTGTCCTACAACGAGGTGAAAAAGCTGCGGGCGCTGTTCGCCTACGCGGCGGACTGCGAGCCGGACGGCCAGGGACGCATCCTCATCCCCGCCAAGCTGCGGGAGTATGCAGGACTGACCAGAGAGGTCGTGGTCATCGGCAGCTTTGACCGGGCGGAGATCTGGGACGCTAAACGCTGGGCCGCCGTGGAGAACGATGCCTTCGCCTCCGGCGAGCTGGAGAGCGCCATGGCGGAGATGGGCCTGTGAGCACCGTGACGCAGGAGAAGGACTACGGCCATGTGCCGGTGCTGCTGCACGAGTGCCTGGACGCGCTGGCCATCAAGCCCGACGGCATCTATGTGGACGGCACGCTGGGCCGGGCGGGTCACTCGCTGGAGATCGTAAAACGGCTGACCACCGGACGGCTCATCGGCATCGACCGGGATGAGACGGCCATTGCCGCCGCGCAGGAGCGTCTGGCGGACTACGGGGACCGGGTGACGCTGGTCCACAGCAATTTTGACCGCATCGGCGATATTCTCGCCGACTTGCACATAGACGGGGCGGACGGTATGCTGTTCGACCTGGGCGTTTCCTCCCCACAGCTGGACGACGCGGAACGGGGCTTCAGCTATATGCACGACGCGCCGCTGGATATGCGGATGGATCGGACGGCGTATCTCACCGCCCGGGAGGTGGTGAACAGCTGGAGTTATGAGGAGCTGCGGCGCATCCTGTTTGAGTACGGCGAGGAGCGCTATGCGCCGGCCATCGCCAAGCGGATCGTACAGCACCGGGAGCAGCAGCCTATCGAGACGACGCTGGAGTTGGTGGACATCATCAAGTCCGCTATGCCGCCACAGGCGCTGCGGGAGAAGCAGCACCCGGCCAAGCGGAGCTTTCAGGCCATACGCATCGCCGTCAACGGCGAACTGGACGCCCTGCCGCCCATGCTGGAGGCGGCCGCGGCGCATCTGAACACAGGCGGGCGCCTGGCGGTGATCTCCTTCCACTCGCTGGAGGACCGGATCATCAAGAAGACCTTGCAGGAGCTGGCCACCGGCTGCATCTGCCCGCCGGAGTTCCCGGTGTGCGTATGCGGCAGGAAGCCGAAGCTGAAGCTGGTGAGCCGGAAGCCCATCGTATCCGGCGAAGAGGAATTGGCACACAACCCCCGCGCACGCAGCGCCAAGCTGCGGGTGGCGGAGAAGGTATAACAGCAAAGCAAAGCATCGGCGGAAAAGAGTCACATCCGGCGAGTTATTTTTCGCCGAGACGCGGCGCAGACGTGCAGCCATACTTTGTGTATGGCAAGCGGCTGCAACAAAGTATCGGCGGAAAAGAGCCGACGGAGAAAGGAGGGAGTTTTACATGGCCAACTATCGTCACGGCGCCACCTACGGCAGCCTGGCATATGATCTGGACGCGCTGGCGCGGGAAAAGCAGCTGGACGAGGCCGGAAAGCTCCCCCAGAAGAAGGTACGGCCGGCGCAGCCGGAGGTACAGCCGGTACAGCGGCGGCAGAGCGCGGCACGGGCCGCGGTGCGGCCCTCCCCTGTTCTGCTGCTGGGAACGGTGCTGGTGGTGGGCATGGTCATCGCGCTGATGCTGTGCTATGTGAAGCTGACCGGCATTTCCGATAATGTGTCCTCCATCAAGCGGGAGATCTCCGCCCTGGAGGAGGAGCACGTGGCGCTGCTGACGGCGTATGAGCGCACCTTCGATCTGGCCACCGTGAAGGCGGCGGCGGAGGCGGCGGGCATGAGCAAGCCCAGCAGCGGGCAGATCCAGTATATCGACCTGTCGGGCGCCGACAGCGTGGAGGTATACGCCGCGGGCGGCGCGGCGGCGCTGAACGGCTTTACCGAAAAGGCAGAGTCGCTGTGGGCGTATGTACTGGAATATTTCCGCTGAGGGAAAGTATAGTATAAGCGCGAGGAGTAAGAAGGCGACTTCTTGCTCCTTGCTTGGTCTATAACAGCAGGGCGCGGCGGCGCCGGAGCAGGGTCCGACGGCAAAACAGGAGGCACTATCGTGGCAGAAAACCAAAATTCCAACCGAAAAAACGAGAATGTACGGCGGGCCAACCGGATCATTCAGACCCGATCCTTTGTACTGATGATCCTGATGGGCGTCGTGATGTTCGTGCTGCTGTTTTTCCGGCTGTTCGACCTGCAGATCACCCGGCATGAGGAATTGCAGGGCAAGGCTGTGAACCAGCAGACACGGCGGACGGTGGTAACGGCTAACCGGGGCACCATCTATGACGCCGGCGGCAACATTCTGGCGATCTCCTCCAGCGCGGAGACCATCATTCTCTCCCCGCTGGAGATCGACAACGCGGTGAACGACACGGAAAATCCCGTCAGCTGGACGAAGGAGTCGCTGGCGGCAGGGCTGGCGGAGATCCTGGGCAAGGACGCCTCGGCCATCCGGAAACGGATGGACAACGTGAAGTCCCAGTATGAGGTCATACAGCTGCGGGCGGACGAGGACACGGCGGCCAAGGTGCGCTCGTATGTGGACGAGAACAAGATCGCGGGCGTACACCTGGTGGCGGACACGAAGCGGTACTATCCCTACGGCTCGCTGGCGGCGCAGGTCATCGGCTTCGTGGGCGACGAGAACACGGGGCTGTATGGGCTGGAGGCCTATTACGAGAAGGAGCTGGAGGGGCAGAGCGGACTGGTCATCTCCTCCAAGGATCAGGCGGAGAACGATATGCTGTATACCTATGAGCAGTATTTCGCCGCCAAAAACGGCAGCGACCTGACGCTGACGCTGGACACCACCATCCAGTACTATCTGGAAAAGGGCATCGAGAGCATGGTGGATAAGTTCTCCGCCGCCAACGGCGCCAGCGGCATCGTGATGGACGCCAAGACCGGCGGCATACTGGCCATGGCGTCGTATCCCAACTACGATCTGAACGACTTTCTGACCGTCAGCGACCAGACGCTACAGGAGCGTATTGAGCGCGGGGAAAGCACCGTGGCCGATATGCAGCTGCTGCAATGGCGCAACAAGGCGCTGAACGACACCTACGAGCCGGGCTCCACGTTTAAGATCCTGACCCTGTCTGCGGCGCTGGAGGAGGGCGTGGTGGATAAGACCACCACCGTCAACTGCGGCGGCAGCGTGAATATCTCCGGCTATACCATCCACTGCTCCAACAAGAACGGCCACGGCTTACAGACGCTGGTGCAGTCGGTGGGGAACTCCTGCAACCCGGCGTTCATCAACTACGGGCTGCGGATCGGCAGCGAGAAATTCTACGAGTATATGCGGTCCTTCGGGCTGATGAACACCACGGGCATCGATCTGGGCGGCGAGGCCGTGGGCGTGTTCGCCGCGGACAGCAGCTTCACCCAGCTGGACCTGGCCTGCTACGCCTTCGGCCAGAACTTCACCGTGACGCCCCTGGCGCTGATCGCGGCGCAGGCGGCCTGCGTCAACGGCGGGTATCTGCACACACCGTATCTGGTGGAGCGCATCACCGACAGCGACGGGAACGTGACCTACCGACACGACGACACGCCGGTGCGGCAGGTCATCAGCGAGCAGACCTCCGCCACGGTGCGGGAGTGCCTGGAATACGTGGTGGCCAGCGGCACCGGCAAGAACGGCCGGGTGGCGGGCTACCGCATCGGCGGCAAGACCGGCACGGCCGATAAGGGCCAGACCGGCGACGTGGTGGTGTCGTTCCTGTGCTTCGCACCGGCGGACGACCCGCAGGTCATTATGCTCATCACCATGGACACCCCCAGCCGCGCCACGGGGACCTACGTCTCCGGCGGCAACATGGTGGCACCCACCGCCAGCACCGTCATGGCGGAGATCCTGCCCTATCTGGGCGTGGAGCCCAGCTACTCCGCAGAGGAGCTGCTGGGCATGGACACCACGGTGCCCAACGTCATCGGCATGAGCGTGGAGGAGGCCAAGGCGAAGCTGAAGGACCGCGCGCTGAGCTATAAGATCGTGGGCGACGGCGAGACCATCACCGACCAGACGCCGGCCGGCGGCGCCATCATCCCCGGCAAGTCCAGCGTTATCCTGTACGTCGGCGAGGAGAAGTCCACGGACAAGTGCGTGGTGCCGCATCTCATCGGCAAGACGCCCTCAGAGGCCAACACCACCGCCACGGCGGCAGGGCTGCTGATACGGTTCTCCGGCACCACGGGCAGCGAGTCCAGCTCCGTCCGGGTGCTGAGCCAGTCCATCGACGAGGGTACGGAGGTGGAGGCCGGCACGGTCATCACCGTGCAGCTGGGCGACACGTCCGTGACGGACTGACGCCACACGTTTTGCGCCCAACAGAGCACATGGTTCCCTTTTGTCCGCAGGCAGAATGTGGTAGAATAGTGTGTATACCATTACGCACAGACGCAAAGGAGAGTTGATGATGAAACTGCGTGAGCTGTTGAACGGGCTGGATATTCTGGAAACAAACGCCGAGCTGGATAGCGACATCCGGGAGGTACGGTACGACTCGCGGCTGGTGGAATCGGGCGATCTGTTCATCGCCGTCACCGGCGCGGAGACGGACGGACATAAATATATTCCCATGGCGCGGGAGAAGGGCGCCGCCTGCGTGCTGTGCGAGCGCGCGCCGGAGGACGGCGCGCCCTTCGTCCGGGTGGCGGACAGCCGCCGGGCGCTGGCAGTGGTGGGCGGCAATCGCTTCGATCACCCCGCACGGGAGATGACCATGATCGGCATCACCGGTACCAGCGGCAAGACCACCAGCACCTACCTCATCAAGAGCATTCTGGAACAGAAGGCCGGGGCCAAGGTGGGGCTGATCGGCACGATACAGAATATGATCGGCGACCGGGTGCTGCACACCGAGCGCACCACGCCGGAGTCCTTCGAGCTGCAGAAGCTGCTGCGGGAGATGGCCGACGCGGGCTGCACCCATGTGGTGATGGAGGTGTCCTCCCACGCACTGATGCTGGACCGGGTGTACGGCATACCCTTCGCGGTGGGCATTTACACCAACCTGAGCCGGGACCATCTGGACTTCCACAAGACCATGGAGGCCTATTGCGACGCCAAGGCGCTGCTGATGCGGCAGTGCGACGTGGGCATCTACAACGCCGACGACCCGTGGGCGGAACGGCTGATGGCCGATGCCACCTGCCGCCGGCGGTTCTCCTACGCCGTGAACGGTCAGGCGGACCTGATGGCGAAGAACGTGGCGCTGGAGCCCGGCAGTGTGGATTTTGACGCGGAGGCGGACACGGAATGGTGCCACGTCCACGTGGGCATACCGGCGCTGTTCACCGTGTACAACACGCTGGACGCCATGGCCTGCTGCTGGAACCTGGGCGTGCCGCTGGCGGAGTGTGCCAACGCACTGGCGAAGAACCACGGCGTGAAGGGCCGGATGGAGATCATCCCTACGCCGGGAACGGGCTACACCGTGCTGAACGACTATGCCCACAAGCCGGACGCGCTGGAAAAGGTGCTGCAATCCGCCAAGGCCTTCGCCAAGGGGCGGGTGGTGGCGCTGTTCGGCTGCGGCGGCGACCGGGATAAGACGAAGCGGCCCGTGATGGGTGAGATCGGCGCAAGGCTGGCAGACTTTGTCATCGTCACCAGCGACAACCCCCGGACGGAGAAGCCGGAGGCCATTATCGACGACATTCTGGTGGGACTGAAGGGCTATGACACACCCTATGCGGTGATCCCCGACCGGGTGGCCGCCATTCACTACGCCATGGACCACGCCCAGCCGGGCGACGTGATCGTACTGGCCGGCAAGGGCCACGAGGATTACCAGGAGATCGACCACAAGCACTATCCCATGGATGAACGGGTCATCGTGGCCGAGCACCTGAAGGAAACGCAGAAATAAAGAAAAGACCTCCGCGCGGCGCGGAGGGAAGGAGCAAGATAGTATGGGAATTATGGAGATCGTGCTGCCTGTCGCGGTATGCTTTATCGTCACCGCCATCGCAGGCAAGCTGCTGATACCGGCGCTGGTAAAGCTGAAGGCGGGACAGTCCATCAAGGAGATTGGGCCTTCCTGGCACATGACGAAGCAGGGCACCCCCACCATGGGCGGGCTGATGTTCATCATCGGCATCGGCCTCACCATCGTCGTGTTGGGCTGGCAGCGGATGATGGCCGGCAGCTTCGTACACCTGTATGTGTACCTGTTCGCGCTGGTATTCGGCATTATCGGATATATCGACGACTATCAGAAGGTGAAGCACCACCAGAACACCGGCCTGACCGCGCCGCAGAAGTTTATTTTGCAGCTGGCGGCGGCGGTGGCGTTCCTGTGTCTGATGCGGTACGAGGGGATGCTGAGCCCCAACCTGTATATTCCCTTCTGGAACACCCACATCGTGCTGCCGTGGATCGTGTATCTGGCGTTCGCGGCCTTTGTGATCGTGGGCACCGTCAACGCCGTGAATATCACGGACGGTCTGGATGGACTGAGCAGCAGTGTGACCGTGCCGGTGGGTCTGTTCTTCCTGGTGATGGCGGTGATCTGGCCCGGCTTCGAGCAGCTGGGGCTGTTCTCCGGCGCACTGGTGGGCGGTCTGCTGGGGTTCCTGCTGTACAACCACTATCCGGCCAAGGTGTTCATGGGCGATACGGGGTCGCTGTTTCTGGGCGGCGCCGTGGCGGCGCTGGCCTTCGCCTATGATATGCCGCTGGTGCTGATCCTGGTGGGCATCGTGTATATCTGTGAGACACTGAGCGACATTATCCAGGTGGGCTATTTTAAACTGACCCACGGCAAGCGCATCTTCAAGATGGCGCCGCTGCACCATCACTTCGAGATGTGCGGCTGGAAGGAGACCAAGGTGGTGGCGGTGTTCACCGCCGTCAGTGTGATCGGCTGCGTCATCGCCTATCTGGCCGTGTGCCAGCGCTTCAGCTTCTAAGGCTTCGCACTATTTTCACAGGGAAGGAGGGAGACTATGACACGGGAGGAACAGCGCGCCCGGAAGGCCCAGCAGGAACGGATGCGGCAGGTGGAGCGCCGGCATAAGGAAGCCGCCCGCGGGCAGATGGATCTCCCCTTCCTGATCCTGACGCTGCTGCTGACGGTCATCGGCCTGATCATGCTGTTCTCCGCCAGCTTTCCCCGGGCCTATTACGACACCGGGGACGGCACCTACTACTTCAAGCGGCAGGCCGCCTTCGCGGCGCTGGGTCTTGTGGCCATGTTCATCGTCAGCAAGATCAACTATCAGCGCTGGCGCGGCGCGGGACGGCTGCTGGTGGGGCTGGCGCTGTTTCTGCTGATACTGGTCATCATCCCCCACAACCCGCTGGCCATCACCTCCAACAACGCCACCCGATGGCTGGGCATCAAGGGCGTGTTCCAGTTCCAGCCCTCGGAGATCGCCAAGTTAGCGGTCATTGTGTACTTCTCCGACACCATCTCCAAAAAGCGGGAGAAGATGCTGACCTGGCGGCAGGGCATCCTGCCCTATGTGGCGCTGCTGGCGGTCATCGGCGTACTGATGATGCTGGAGCCCCACCTGTCGGGCACCGTCCTGATCTTCGCCACCGGCGCGGTGCTGATGATCGTGGGCGGCATACAGGGCTGGCTGGTGGCGGTGGGCGTCACCGGCGTCAGCGCACTGGCCTTCCTGTTCGTGAAGCTGGCGGAGGCTGGCGTCATCAAGTACGGCGCGGCCCGTATCGAGATGTGGCACAACCCGTGGGAGGACTATTACGGCGACGGCTACCAGCTGGCGCAGAGCCTGATCACCATCGGCTCCGGCGGCCTGCTGGGCGTGGGACTGGGCCGGGGACGGCAGAAGTTCCTGTACCTGCCGGAGCAGTACAACGACTTCATCTTTTCCGTGATCTGCGAGGAGCTGGGGCTGATCGGCGCGTGTGTTATCATGCTGATCTTCTCCATGCTGATACTGCGGGGCTTCTGGATCGCGCTCCACGCCCGCGACCGCTTCGGCGCGCTGCTGGTGGTGGGCGTGATGACCCACCTGGCCTTGCAGACATTTCTGAACATCGCCGTGGTGTCGGGCTTCGTGCCCACCACGGGCATCTCCCTCCCCTTCTTCAGCTACGGCGGCACGGCGCTGTGTTTGCAGCTGGTGGAGATGGGCATCGTGCTGAGCGTATCGCGGCAGATACCGGCGGCACGGGCGGGATAAAAGCACAGGATTTGACAACATTCCGTATTTTATTGCAGGAAAACTACTATTCGTATCAAAATATAGAGGTCGGACCGCCGCGGCGGTTCCAGGGAGCAGCAGAATGAGAGTGATATTTACCTGCGGCGGCACCGCGGGACACGTAAACCCTGCCCTTGCGTTGGCGGGGTATATGAAGGAGAAAGATCCGGAGACGGCCGTGCTGTTCGTGGGCACGCCCACGGGCATGGAGCGCGAGCTGGTGGCCAAGGCGGGGTACGACTACGCCGCGGTGGAGGTCAGCAGCTTTCAGCGGAAATTCAGCATCGAGGGTATACGGCACAACCTGCACACGGTGCGGGTGCTGGCGTCCTCCGGACGGCAGGCGCGGGCCATCCTGCGGGATTTCAATCCCGACCTGGTGGTGGGCACCGGCGGCTACGCCAGCTATCCCATGGTAAAGGCGGCGGCCAGGGCACACATCCCCACGGCGGTGCATGAGAGCAACATGGTGCCCGGCCTGACCACGAAGATGCTGGAGAACTATGCCGACGTCATCATGGTGGGCTTTGAGGACTGCCGCCAGCACTACAAGCACCCGGAGCGCATCGCCGTCACCGGGACGCCGGTGCGGGGGGATTTCTTCCGGCTGAGCCGGGAGGAGGCCCGGAAAAAGCTGGGCTTTGACGACGAGGCACCCCTTGTGGTATCCTTTTGGGGAAGCCTGGGCGCCAGCCACATGAACGAGTGCATGGTGGACTTCTTCCGCCGGGAGGACGCAGAGGGCTATCCTTTCCGCCATATCCACGCGGTGGGCAAGGGCGGCTGGGAGGCCATGGAGCAGAAGCTGCGGGAGCTGGGCCTGCCCAAGTCCGACCGGCTGGACGTGCGGCAGTACATCTATGACATGGACGTGGTGATGGCGGCGGCGGACGTGGTGCTGTGCCGCGCCGGGGCCTCCACCATCAGTGAGCTGACGGCGCTGGGCAAGCCCACGGTGATGGTGCCGTCACCCTACGTCACCAACAACCATCAGGAGAAGAACGCGCGGCTGCTGGAAAAGCACGGCGGCGCGGTGGTCATCACCGAGCCGGAGAGCACCGGAGACGGGCTGTACAAGGCCGTGGAGGCCATTCTCTCCGATAACGAAAAGCGCACCTCCATGGCCCGGGCCATGAAGGAGCTGGGTATCCCCGACGCCACGGCGCGCATCTATGACACGGTCATGGCGCTGGTGCGGAAGTAAGGGAGTCACCCCTCTCCCCTGTCCGTTCATACAATGGCATAGCTGTTGGATGGACGGGAAAGGGAGGGCACATGAGGTATATCACCATAGAGGGCGGCACGCCGCTGCGGGGCGAGGTGGCGGTGCAGGGCGCGAAAAACAGCGTACTGCCCATTCTGGCCGCCACGCTGCTCAGCGGGGATGTGTGCCGCATTGAGGGCTGTCCGCACCTGAGCGATGTGGACTCGGCGGCAGATATCCTGCGGTACTTAGGCTGCGCTGTGCAGTGGGACGGAGACGACCTGCTGGTGGACAGCACCACGCTGACGCGGTGCGACATACCCCAGACACTGATGCGGCGGATGCGGTCGTCCGTGATCTTTCTGGGGGCGATACTGGCGCGGTGCGGCTGGGCGGAGCTGAGCTATCCCGGCGGGTGTGAGCTGGGGCCGCGGCCCATCGACCTGCACCTGGCGGCCCTGCGGGCGCTGGGGGCGGATATCGACGACGCAGGCGGGACCCTGCGGTGCCGGGCACGGAGGCTGACCGGCTGCCAGATCGTGCTGGCCACGCCCAGCGTGGGCGCCACGGAGAACGCCATGCTGGCGGCCTGCGGCGCGGAGGGCGAGACGGTGATCTGCAATGCGGCACGGGAACCGGAGATCGCGGACTTACAGGACTTTTTGTGCGCCATGGGCGCGGAGGTGCGGGGCGCGGGCGGCTCGGTCATCACGGTGACACCGAGACGCAAGCTGCACGGGTGCGTGCACCGGGTGATACCGGACCGGATCGTGGCGGCCACCTATCTGTGCGCGGCGGCAGCCGCCGGCGGAGAGGTCACGCTGCGGAACGCGGAGCACCGGCACCTGGCGGCGGTGACCACGGTATTGGACCAGGCGGGCTGCGGCGTCCGCTGCGGTGAGGGGTACATACAGCTGACGCGGACAGGGCCGCTGCGGGCCGTACCGCCGGTGCGGACGGCGCCGTATCCGGGGTTCCCCACCGACTGCCAGGCCATACTGATGGCGGCGCTGCTGCAGGCGCAGGGCACCACGGTGTTTGTGGAGAATATCTTTCAGAGCCGGTACCGGCACGTGCCGGAGCTGGTGCGCATGGGTGCGGACATCCGGACCGAGGGGCGGGTGGCAGTGGTGTGCGGCACGGAACGGCTGCACGGCACGGAGGTCGTGGCCACCGACCTGCGGGGCGGCGCAGCGCTGGCGGTAGCCGGGCTGGCCGCCGAGGGCGTGACCACGGTGCAGGGCATCGGCCACATCCAGCGGGGCTACGCGGACCTGGCCGGGGACCTGCGGGCGCTGGGCGCCCGGATCACAGAGCAATAGACGAGACAGCAAAAACAGCGGAGGAGCACGGACGATGGCAAGGCGCAGACGGTACAACCATAAGCGGCGGAGAGGAAGCCTGAGCTTCCTCTACAAGCTGCTGGCTTTTGTGCTGATCTGCACCGCCATCTCTCTGGCTCTGACGCTGTTTTTCCGTATACGCAGCATCGAGGTCAGCGGCAATGACCGCTATACCCGGCAGGAGATCATCGACGCGGCGGGCGTCAGCGAGGGGGACAATATGTTCCTGATGAACAAGTACAGCGCGGCGGAGCGCATCCGCAGGGCGCTGCCGTATATCGAGACGGTGCAGTTCCGACGGTCGCTGCCGGACGGGCTTTCCATCATCGTGACGGAGTGCGCGGACCCGGCGGCCATTGTGCAGGACGGGAAAGCGTACCTGCTGTGCGACACGGGGAACATCGTGGACGAGGTAACGCCCGCTGCCGCGAAGCAGCGGATGCAGATAAAGGGCCTGACGCTGACAGACCCGGCGGTGGGTCAGCCGGCAAAGGCGGCGGAGGGACAGGAGCTGACACTGGAGCAGCTGCTGACGCTCATGCAGGCGCTGGACCAGCGCGGCATGACGGCAGACGTATCGCTGCTGGATATGAGCGACCCGGCACAGCTGACGCTGCGGTATCTGGAACGGTTCGACGTGCAGCTGCCCCGGGAGGCCGACTACGGCTACAAGCTGGACTATCTGATGGCCGTGGTGAAGAAGCTGGAGGTCAACGAAAAGGGCGTTATCAATATGATGCAGGAGGGGAAGGCGCGGTTCATTCCGGAGTGATGCCGCGCGTACCACACCGCATTGGGGGCGCTGCGTAGGTGCTTCATGCTCCCGGCACAAAACTTTTTCGGTAAATTAAGTGCTTACACTTGACGCTTGCGCCAATTCGTAATACAATACAAGATATAGCATTTACCAGGAGATAATCCGTCATTTTCATACAAATTATGGCAGGAGGAGCAGACATGGCTTTTGGATTGGAAACCGGCCCGGAGAACGTTGTCAGCATCAAGGTCGTGGGCGTAGGCGGCGGCGGAAACAACGTGGTCAACCGCATGGTACGCGGCGGCGCGCAGGGCGTTGATTTTGTCGCAGTCAACACAGACAAGCAGGCGCTGAATGCCTCCAGCGCTACCTATAAAATTCAGATCGGCGAGAAGCTGACCGGCGGTAAGGGTGCGGGTTCCAACCCGGATGTGGGCCGCAAGGCCGCGGAGGAGAGCCGCAACCAGATGGCCAAGGCGCTGGAAAACACCGACATGGTGTTCATCACCGCCGGCATGGGCGGCGGCACCGGCACCGGCGCGGCACCCGTGGTGGCTGAGATCGCCCGGGAGGCAGGCATTCTGACCGTGGGCGTGGTGACCAAGCCCTTCGGCTTTGAGGGACGCCGCCGCATGACCCAGGCGGAACAGGGCATTGAGGAGCTGCGGAGCAAGGTGGACTCGCTGGTCATCATTCCCAACGAGCGTCTGAAATACGCCACCGACCAGAAGATCACCTTTGCCAACGCCTTTGAGATCGCGGACGACGTGCTGCGCCAGGCGGTGCAGTCCATCTCCGACCTGATCCGCGACACCGGGTTCATCAACCTGGACTTCGCGGACGTGACCGCCATTATGAAGGACGCGGGTCTGGCCCACATGGGCGTGGGCCGCGCAGCCGGCAAGGGCAAGGCCGAGGAGGCCGCCAAGATGGCCATTTCCTCCCCCCTGCTGGAGACCTCTATCAACGGTGCACGGGGCGTGCTGATCAACGTCACCGGCTCCATGGACATCGGTCTGGAGGAGGTGGAGCAGGCCGCCACACTGGTGCAGCAGGCGGTGCATCCCGACGCGCTGACTATCTTCGGCGCCGCCTTCGACGAAACGCTGGACGATGAGATCCGCGTGACCGTCATTGCCACGGGTTTTGACGAGGCGCAGCAGGCCGCCAATGCCGCTGCTGTGACCCAGCCCGCACAGACGGAGAACAGCGGCGCGCCCCAGCCCCTGGACGAGGTGAAGGGCGAGCAGGGTCAGGACGAGATGGACAAGTCCTTCGACGAGATCCTGCGGATATTCAATAAGGATAAGTTCTGAGAAACAGGCCCCCCGGCTTCGCCGGAGGGCCTGTCTATATAGAGCAAATAGCCTCCCCCACAGGGGAGGCTTTTGTATCACCATTGTGCAAGGTCAACGGGAACGACGACCTCTTTATCCATGCCGGAGAAGAGCAGGTAAGTCTCCTCCGTAAGCTCCTCCATCGGCGACAGGTCATACGTGCATATGAACACATTGTCGTCGGTGTCTGAAACGACAACATCCTCGGGATAGCACCAGTTTTCAAAGCCGTCATCGTCCACCCAGATAAGGTTGGGGAAGGTCTGGTAGTCCCCCTCCTCCACCACATAGGCCAGCAGGGACAGGTTCTCGTGGTCCAGCTCGGTATAGGCCACCACGAAGGCACCGCCCTCCAAGGTGAAGCATTCGCCCAGCTCCGCATACTCCCGCACCGCGGCTTCGATCTCCTCGGCGGGTGCTACCTGCCCCCAACCGTAGTCGGGTGTCGGCTCATTGCGGTCAAAGATGTCACCGGACACGCCGCGCAGCGTGTTGATGAGCACGATGACAATGGACACGGCGATCACGGCCCCTATGGCGCCGGAAGCGGCATTCTTCTTCGGTACGTGCCACTGGATATGGGGCCGGGGGCGGCGGGTCTGGTTTTCATAGCAAACCTTCTCTTCGTGGCACTCCTTCTGCTCGTAGCAGACCTTCTCCTGTTCGGCGTAGTGGACGTCGCCGCCGGCGTCCACCCACTCCCGGCGGGGCGGGCGGTTATAGGCGCCGCACTTGGGGCAGAAGCCCTCACGGGAATCATAGGTCTTGCCGCAGGCCTTGCAGCGGATGGCAGGCATAGGCGGTCCTCCCTTCTGTGTGTTTGGATCTATTATACAGCAGATCGGGCAGATTGTCTATCAGCCTTGGGTTGCGGCGAAAAAAAAGGTGGGAAACCTGAAGTTGCACCGCGCGGACGCGCCCACCCCGTCGGGGTGGGCGCGTCTCCTTATTCCACTAGGCCGTATTTGATCTTGATGCGGTCCAGCTTCTCCAGCATGGGCTCCGCCAGCACCAGCAGGAAGAAAACTGTGGCTGCGGCGTGGACGCAGTCCATGGGAAAGCCGGTGACATAGTAGGCGGCGATGACCTTCCACTCCAGCGTACGGGCATAGAGCAGGGCGGAGACGGGGTTCATAATGCCGCCGTAGATGAGCACGGCGGAGATGGCCCCGAAGACGCACAGGGCGGCGCGGCTGCGGCGCAGCCAGCCCCGGCGGAACAACACCCCCGCCAGGAAGCCGATGATGCCCATGGCGAACATCTGGAAGGGCGTCCAGGGCCCCTGGGAGAACAGAACGTTGCTGGCCAGCATGGTCATGGCGCCCACCAGGAAGCCGGTCTCGCCGCCCAGGGCCACGCCGGAGATGATGGTCAGGGCCAGGACGGGCTTGAACTGGGGCAGCATGAAGAAGGCGGCGCGGCCCGCCACGCCCAGGGCGCAGAGGGAGGCCACCAGCACCAGCTCACGGGCCTGTGGCTTCCGTCCCTCGAACACCAGGAAGAAGGGCACCATGCATTCCAGCAGCACGGCGAAGGCGATGGGGTAGTAGGCGGTGTTGCCCAGGTAAAAAAAGCCCAGATACAGCGTGGCGGGGATACACAGCAGGATCAGTGCCGCCGCCAGACGGGTACGGTGGGAGAGCCTTCGCTTCTGCACCGGGGTCTGGAGCAGCGTCAGAGGCTTGGAGCGCCGGCCGATGGCGGCGATGCAGCCGAAAAGCAGGGCGATGAACAGGCCGTAAAGTCCCAGGGCCTGCCAGCCGGCCTGGGAGAGCGTGCCGCCGCCCACCAGGGCGGTGAGGTCGGTGTGCTTGGCCGCCAGCCAGAAGATCGCCAGCGCACCCGCGCCGCACACGGCGGCGATGGCTCTGCGCCACCAGGGGAGCTTTTTCGGCTTCCAGGCGGTGGACTCCTCCGCCACCGGAGGCAGAGGCTGCCAGGCGGCATACAGCGTCATATCCGCCGTGACCGGCGCATTGAAATCCCAGGGGCGGGTCAGGTCGTAGTCACTGTACCAGCCGGTGAAGCGATAGCCCGAGCGGGTGGGCGCCTGCGGCGGCGCCAGGGGCGTTCCACGGAGCACCTCCGCCGGCGCTACGCCGCTGCCGCCGTTACTTTGGAAGGTCACGCGGCACTGCTCTGACACCACCACCGTGACGTCCCGGGCAGCGGCGGCGTAGCGGCCCATGCCGTCCTCGGTGGACACCAGGTAATGGCTGCCGGTTATGGCGGACGCACCGCCGTCGGCCAGGACCTTCAGCTGAAAGGAGCCGACGACCGTCTCATCCGCCCAGTCCGCGCCGCCGCCAAAGTCTACGTAATTCATGTAGACCGCCTGACGGCCATCACGCAGCGTGACCAGCGTCGTCTTGACGCCCTCGCGGAGCAGGGTGCCATCAGGCTGATAGGCGAAGAAGGCAGGATCGAAGCATATCTCGTCCTGCATGGCGAACATCGGCCCTGTGCCGGTGGTCCGGCACAGGGTAAGCGATACCGTTACGGTATCGCCGGCGGCGGCATGGTACGTCGCCTCTCCGTTGGCGGCAAGGCGGAATTCATAGTGCCGGCTGTCGTCGCCCCAGGCCAGGGACGGCACCAGCAGCAGCACCGCCAGCAGCGCCAGAACTACCCGCTTCATGGTCCGCCTCAGTTCAGGAAGTCCTTGAGCTTCTTGCTGCGGGAGGGGTGCCGCAGCTTACGCAGGGCCTTGGCCTCGATCTGGCGGATACGCTCACGGGTGACGTTGAACTCCTTGCCTACCTCTTCCAGCGTGCGGGTACGGCCGTCCTCGATACCGAAGCGCAGCTTCAGCACCTTCTCCTCCCGGGGCGTCAGGGTACCCAGCACGTCCACCAGCTGCTCCTTCAGCAGTGTGAAGCTGGCGGCCTCGCTGGGCTCAGACGCGGCCTCGTCGGGGATGAAGTCGCCCAGATGGCTGTCCTCCTCCTCGCCGATGGGCGTCTCCAACGACACGGGCTCCTGGGCGATCTTCAATATCTCGCGGACCTTGTCCACGGGCATATTCATCTCGGCGCTGATCTCCTCGGGGCTGGGGTCGTGGCCCAACTCCTGCAGCAGCTGGCGGGACACACGGATGACCTTGTTGATGGTCTCCACCATGTGGACGGGGATGCGGATGGTACGCGCCTGATCGGCGATGGCACGGGTGATGGCCTGACGGATCCACCAGGTGGCGTAGGTGGAGAACTTATAGCCCTTGGTGTAGTCGAACTTCTCCACGGCCTTGATCAGGCCCAGATTGCCCTCCTGGATCAGGTCCAGGAACAGCATACCGCGGCCCACATAGCGCTTGGCGATGGACACCACCAGACGCAGATTGGCCTCGGCCAGCTGCTGCTTGGCCTTCTCGCCGGCCTTGATCTGCTTTTTCAGCTCGGCCATCTCCGCCTCAGGGATGGTCTCGCCGTCCGCCTCGGCCTGCGCCACACGCGCCTCGGCCTCGCGACCGGCGGACATGACGGTGGCCAGCTCCACCTCCTGATCGGCGGTCAGCAGGGGCACCTTGCCGATCTCCTTCAGGTACATACGCACGGGATCGTCAATGTTGAAGCTGTCCACCAGCGTGTTGGGGTCGACCAGTTCCTCCTCCTCGATCTCGGCGATCTCATCCATAGCGGGCTCGCCATCCTCATCGGGCAGGTCGGCCAGGAAATCCTCGCTGCCTACCTCGATGCCCAACTGCTCCAGAGAGTCGTAGATGGAGTCCATCTGCTCGCTCTCCAGGTCCAGCTCGTCCAGCACGTCGGACAACTCACCGGCATCCAGCTTGCCCTTCTTCTTACCCTTGGTAAACAGGTCGCGCAGCTTCTCGTTGCCGTTCAGCAGCGCGGCCGCCGGCAGGGACGCGATGGTCTTTTCGTCCAGGCCGCCCTTGGCTGGCTTCTCCTGCGCCGGCGCGGCCTCCTGCAAAAGCTGGTCCGCCATCTGCTCCAACTGCTCCGCGGTGTACTTTTCTTCGGTCATGTTCGCTTTCCTCCGTAACCTTTTTTATCTTTATACGTCTCCATCGCCGCCGCCAGCGGATCCGTGCCGCCGGTGCGCTTGGTGTGTTCTTCCCGAATGATGCGTATGTAATCCGCCAGCGCCTGCGGCGCATTGGCTGCGGATTCCGGTTTTTGCAGCAGCGCCGTCAGGTGGTTCATCTCCTCCGGCGTCAGCACCGCGGCCAGCGCCGCCATGCTCGCGTGTCCCCGCCGCTGCCACAGCTCGCCGTAGATGCGGCCCAGCAGCGGCGAAGAGAATTCCTCCGGCCGCACCGGCATTTCCGGCGGGAACAGGCTCTCGTCCTGCATCAGCAGACGGATAACGCCCTCCTCCGCCAGCGCGCTGCGTACATTCTGATAACGGATGCTGCGGTCCGCGGGCTGCAGGGCCGATATCGGGTTCATCTCCTGACGCTCCTGTGCCTTCCTCGCCTTGGCCTGCACCCGCTTGGCGGCCCGCTGGACCTCCATCCGCATGGCCTCTACCGGCAGGGACGCCGCCTCGGCGGCCCGGGTGGTATATACCTCCCGTTCCACGGGATCATTTAGTTTACATAATGTTTCGGCAATCTCCCCCGCGTAGGCGATACGGCCCTTGTCGTCCTTCAGATCATACTTGGACGCGATCTCAGACATCGTGAATTCAATGCCGTTTGCGCTGCCGGAAAGCAGCTGCTCAAAGGCGTCCTTGCCCTGATACTTGATAAAGTCATCGGCGTCTTGCTTTACATAATGTCCATCCACCAATCGCTGCGGCAGACGCAGGACCTTCACGGTGAACTCGCTGTTCTGCAGCAGCTCCAGCGCCCGGTCCGTGGCCATCTGGCCCGCGCCATCGTTGTCGTAGCACAGCACCAGCTCCTTGGTGAAGCGGCTCAGCAGACGTATCTGCTCCTGGGTCAGCGCCGTGCCCATGCAGGCCACCGCGTTGTCGAACCCCGCCTGATGCAGCGTCACCACGTCCAGGTTGCCCTCGCACAGGATCATGTTGGGCCGCTTGGTCTTTTTGGCCAGGTTCAGGCCGTAGAGCACCCGGCGTTTGCTGTACGCCACCGTTTCGGTGGTGTTCATGTATTTCGGCTCCGACTTGTCGATCACGCGGCTGCCGAAGCCCACCACGTCGCCCCGCACATCGATGACCGGCAGCATCAGCCGGTTGCGGAACTTATCGTACAGCCCGCCGTTTTTCCCGTTGACCACCAGCCCGGAGGCCAGCAGCTCCTGCTTGGTGAAGCCCTTGTCTGTCATGGCGCGGAGCAGCGCGTCCCACTGGTCCAACGAAGCGCCCATGCCGAAGCGCACCGCGATGCCCCGCCGTATCTGCCGCTTGTCCAGATACGCCTGCACCGCCGCACCCTGCGGAAGCTGCAGCTGGTCGTAGTACCACCGCGCCGCCGCGCGGTTCAGCTCCAGCACACGCCGCCGCAGCCGGTCGGCGTTGCTGCGGGCCTCGTCCTCTGCCGGCAGCGGGATGTTGGCCCGCTTGGCCAGGAACTCCACCGCCTCCGGGAACGACAGGCCCTCGATCTCCATAATAAAATTGATGACGCCGCCGCCCTTTTTGCAGCCGAAGCAGTGGTAGATCTGCTTGTCCGGCGCCACGGAGAACGAGGGCGTTTTCTCGTTGTGGAAGGGGCACAGGCCGAACAGGTTGCCGCCCTTGCGTGTCAGCGTCACGTAGCTGGATACCACATCCGCAATGTCGTTCCGCGCCACCACTTCGTCCAGAAACTGGTCGCTGAAATGCACGAAAAGCCCTCCTTTCCCCCGCCGAACCGCGGTGCAAAATAAATCTGACAATATACTATACCAAAAAACTTCCTCAAATCCTCTTTTTTCGCAAAAGTTTTTAGCAGGGCAAACGAAGGGTAAAAAAAAGACCGCCTTACGGCGGTCTTTTTTATTCAAGCACGGAAGGGCCTAAATTATCCCCGGCCGACAGGCCAGGGATAAATAAGTACAAAAAAAGAAAGGCCCAATGGGCAAGCAATCTCTATTTACCCCACCCCCGCCAGGGGGGGGATAATTAAGCGCAAAAAAAGAAAGGCCCAATGGGCCTTTCTCTTTTTTGCGTTTAATTAGAACTCCTTTTTCTTGCCGATGACGACGGCGGAGCCGGCGACGGAGGTCAGAGCCATACCGACGTACATAGCGATGCCAGCGTCAAAGGTCTTGGGGGAGGGCTTGGTGGTGTTGGTGGTGCCAGTGGTGGAACCCGCAGTCAGGGTGTACATTACAGTGGCAGCGGTGGGCTCGAAAGCCTTAGTAACATCAATGCCCTTGCCGTTCAGAACAGACTTCACATCGCCAGCGTTGATGGGGCCATAGCTGATCTTAGCCAGAGACTCAACAGCGTCATTAGCGTTGACATTACTCTTAATGACGTACTTACCGCCGCAGATAGCGCAGGCATAAACGGTAGCATCGTTCTTGCCCCAAACCTCGCTGGTCTTGTACAGAGCATGGCCACCGGCAACCTTGGCAGAATCCTTGGAAGTGAACTGATAGTACGCAACAGCATCATCGAACTTGGTGCCGATGAACACCTTGGTAGTGGTGTCAGTAATCTTGCTGGTAGCATTGGCATCGTTGTAGGCATCAACATCAGCCACCTTGGCGAAGTAAGTCGCATTAGCGCTCTGATACACGGTTACCTTGTAACCATCGTCGGAGCAGGTAGCGGCCTTTGCATTCGCATACAGAGCCAGATTGATGGTCTTAAAGCCTTCTCTGTACTTGGTAGCAGTAACCTCATCAACCATCTTGAAGGTATCGCCAGACTTGACATAGACATCATAGTCAGTTGCGGAATCGGCAGTCAGCTTATAGTGAGCGGTAATAGTGATGCCGTCGGTAGAATCGCCATCCTCGACCTTGCTATAATCGGTCCCGGTTACTTCCGTGACGGTGGTCGTAGCGGCGAACGCCACGGTGCACAGTGCCAGAGCCATGACCATGGCCAGCACAGTTGCAATGATCTTCTTC
>OKVH01000572.1_pt1 | contig 20417 bp, 15 predicted proteins | sample 1604791 | NCBI WGS metagenome assembly OKVH01 (sample SAMN01760919, study PRJEB22395) | human gut metagenome | reverse complement strand
GCCGGATGAAAAGGTCAATCAGAGCTTGAACTCCTTGACCTTGATGTTGTTGCGCTTGAGAACTTCCTTCGCCAGATTGACGTAGGCGACGCATCCCGCGCTCCGCTTGTCGTAGACGTGGATGGGTTCGCCGTGGGAGGGCGCTTCGCCGAGGCGGACGCTGCGCGGAATCACCGTCGCGTACACCTGCTTCTTGAAGTGCTTCTTCACCTCGTCCACCACCTGCAAGCCCAGATTCGTCCGTCCATCCAGCATCGTCAGCAGGACACCTTCGATTTCCAGATGCGGATTGATGGTCTTTTTGACGCGGGAGATGGTGTTCATCAGGCTCGCGACACCTTCCAGCGCATAATATTCGCACTGAATCGGGATGAGGACGCTGTCCGCCGCGCCCAATGCGTTGATGGTCAGCAGTCCCAGGGACGGCGGGCAGTCAATGAAGATGAAATCGAAATCCTGCTGAACGGACTGCACGGCGGTTTTCAGGCGGTATTCACGCTTCTCGACCTCGACGAGTTCGAGTTCCGCGTTCGCCAGCCGAACGTCGCTGCCCGCGATGGACAGGTTCTTGAACTCCGTCTCTTCCATCACGTCCGTGAGTTTCATGCGCCCCATGATGACTTCATAGATGCTCTTGTCATCGACTTCCATGCCCAAGCCGGATGTCGTGTTGCCCTGCGGGTCGAGGTCAATCATCAGCACACGCTGTCCCATTGCCCCCAGCAAAGCGGAAAGGTTGACGGCGGTGGTCGTTTTGCCGACGCCGCCCTTCTGGTTGATTATCGCAATGACCTTCGCCATGTTCTCACCTCATCCGGGCGTTTGCGCGCCCTCTTTCGGGTCTTTCCTATTTTAACATCCTACTTATTATACTGCCTTTTACAGTGCTTGTAAAGCACTTCGCAGGAGTTTCGCGCCTGCGCCCGAAGGGGTGTCGGGGGCGACCGCAGACTTCGTCTGTTTTCATTGCCCCCTCCTCGCCTCCGCAGAGGCGAAACCCCTGCGTCCCACACAAAATCACTTGCAAAAGGGAAAACGTCTTACTCTCCCAACTTAATAATGGAGGAAAGATTCTCCACAATCGCCCTTGCAATCCACGGTTTGTTCATCGTGTAGAGGTGAATGTGTCCCACCCCGTTGGCAACCAAATCCACAATCTGCTCCGTCGCAAAGGCGATGCCCGCCTGCGTCATCGCCTGCGGATCGCCCGCAAAACGGTCGGCAATCGCCGCAAACCGCGGCGGCATAATCGACCCGGACAGCTTCACCACCCGTGCCACCTGCCGCGCGTCGCAAATCGGCATGATGCCCGCGCAGACCGGAATATCCATTCCCGCACGCTGCATCCGATACAGGAAATTGTACAGCAATCCATTGTCGAAGAACATCTGCGTCGTCAGGAAATCCACCCCGGCGTCTACCTTCCGGCGCAGATAATCCATATCCTTCGCGCGGCTGCCGCTCTCCGGGTGTCCCTCCGGATAGCACGCTGCCCCAACGCAGAAATCCCCCTGCTGGTGGATGAAGTCGATTAACTCCGCCGCATACGCGAAATCATGGCACGGCTCGCCCTCCTTGGGCAGGTCGCCGCGCAGCGCCAGCACGTTCTCCATCCCCGCGGTCTTCATGTCCGCCAGCACATGCTGCACATGCTCCCTTGTCGACTGCACGCACGTCAGGTGGCACAGCGGCGTTACGCCCGTTTCCGCCACAGCTTTCGCCACGGCGATGGTATGCCCCGGCGTGCTGCCCGCCGCGCCGTAGGTCACGGACATAAAAGACGGATGCAGTCCGGCAATTTCCTGCGCCACGGCGGATGCCTGTGCGATGCCGTCAAAGTGCTTAGGCGGGAAAACCTCGCACGACAGGGTGATTTCCTTCTCATTCAGGATGCTTGCAATGCGCATCGGCTGTTCTCCTTTGGGCGTGATGCTATCCGCTGGTTTTCCAGCCGAAAATACGCCACTTTTCATGATACCGCAACCGTGTCGGCATGTCAAGGAATCCGTAATTTTTTTTTGCCGCACCCCCTTGCAAGTTTGTCAAAAGCATGGCATAATCAGGGCAAAGAAACGAGGAGGACTATTCGCAATGGCTACGGCACTATGGCTGCGCACGATTCGGCATCACCGCATTGACCGGCAGGCGGTTGAGCCTTGCACGCGCGACAATCCGCACGACGCGCTGGAGGAAGCGTGTCGGAAGCTGGACATTTCCCACCCGATTTGGCTGGACAAGAATGAGCGAGAGTGGGAAGAGTTTGGGCAGACGAGGTTTTTGCCGGATGCGTTTTTAGATTCGGTGGATTTTGACCGGATGGAGATTGAGTATATTGATCCGGATGCGAAGAAGAAAAGGTCAAAAGACCCGCGCAACGCTTTCTAACGATTGGAAATCAACGATGTGCAATGAGCAATTCAGCACCGAAGGCTTCCGGCGGGCGACCGCAAACTTCGTTCGTTTTCTTTGCCCGCTGGAAGCTGTTTACACCACCAGTACGAAAAATAAGTCGACTATTAAATAAAATTAAATAAGTCGACTATTTAATAAAGGAGGATTCCCCTCATGGATGTCACTCGCTTCACGCACCCTATCGACCTCCACGCCGTTTCCATCACTGACCCGTTCTGGCAGCGGGAAACGGAACTCGTCCGCCGCGAAGTCATTCCCTACCAGTGGGACGCGCTCAATGACCGCATCCCCGGCGCGGAAAAGAGCTGGTGTATGCACAATTTCCGTCTGGCGGGGCGCATCATGGCGCAGGCCCGTCAGCAGGGCGCGCAATATACACCCCAGGCGTACACCTACCGCGGCTACAATGCCCTTCCCAATGATCCCGCACACCCGGATGAGGACAAGTTCTACGGCTTCTTGTTTCAGGATACTGACTTCAGCAAGTGGATTGAAGCCGTCGGCTATTCCCTGATTCTGCACCCCGACGAGGCGCTGGAAGCCACCGCTGATGAAGCCATCGACGTTGTGTGCGCCGCGCAGACCCCCGAAGGCTACCTTGACACCTACTACATCATCAACGGCATGGACGGCGTGTTCCAGAGCCTCCGTGATCATCACGAACTGTACTGCTTGGGTCACCTGATTGAGGGCGCTGTCAGCTACTATCAGGCAACAGGCAAGGACAAGCTGCTGCGCGCGGCGTGCCGGTTCGCGGATTACGTTGCGGATTTCTTCGGCACGGCGGATGGGCAGTGCAAAGGCTATCCCGGCCACGAAATTGCGGAAATGGCGCTCGTCCGCCTGTACGAGGTGACGAAGGACGAGAAGTACCTGCGCCTCAGCCGCTTTTTCATCAACGAGCGCGGGCAGGAACCGAACTACTTCGTTGAGGAAGAGCGCCGCAATGCCGAACGGGAACATCGTCCAGTTCGGAGCGTCAATCTTGCCTATCATCAAGCCGTCAAACCCGTCCGCGAGCAGGACGAAGCCATTGGACACGCCGTCCGCGCGGTGTACCTGTATTCCGGCATGGCGGATGTGGCACGCATGACTGGCGACGACAGCTTGAAATCCGCCTGCGAACGGCTCTGGCGCAGCATCGTGCAGGAGAAGCTGTACATCACCGGCGGCATCGGTGCAACGCAGATAGGCGAGGCATTCTCCTACGCCTACGATCTGCCCAACGACACCGCGTATTCCGAGACGTGCGCCGCCATCGGCTTAGCTTTCTTCGCGCGCCGGATGCTGCAAATGTCCCCCCAGCGCGAGTACGGCGACGTGATGGAGCTTGCCCTGTACAACACCGTCCTGTCCGGTATGGCGCTGGACGGCAAGAGCTTCTTCTACGTCAACCCGCTGTCCGTCGTGCCGTCGGCGTGCCACGCGGATTCACGCCTTCAGCACGTCAAAACCGTGCGGCAGAAGTGGTTCGGCTGCGCATGCTGCCCGCCCAATATCGCGCGCATCGTGTCCTCCATCGCCGCGTATGCCTTCACGGAGAATGAGGATACGCTGCTGACCCATCTCTACCTCGGCGGCAGCATCCGCAAAACCTTCCCCACGGGCACGCTGACGCTCTCGATTGCGTCGGATATGCCGTGGGACGGGCACATCACCGTCACGCTCCATGCGGACGCGCCCGTCTCCGGCACGCTTGGCTTCCGTCTGCCGGGCTGGTGTCCCAATCCGAATGTGACGGCGGATAAGCCCGTTCGCGTGGCGGATGGCTATGCGTATCTCTCCGGCGAATGGCACGACGGCGAGACGATTGTGCTGGATTTCCCGATGCCCGTGCGCCTGATCCGCGCAAACAACCGCGTCCGCGAGGATATGCGGCAGGTCGCTGTCACGCGCGGCCCAATCACGTTCTGCGCTGAACAGGCGGATAACGGCGAAAACCTGCATCTGCTGCGTGTGGATGCGGAAAAATTCGGCAAGGACGGCGAAGGCGTGCAAGTCCTGCCGGATTCGCGCTTCGGTCATCGGACAGTGAAGCTGCTTGTGCCGGGCTTCCGTCAGCAAGAGGATGCGGAAGGCGCGCTGTACGCCGCCTACCAGTCCGCCGAGGAATCCCCCTGCCAGATTGAGCTGATTCCCTATTACGCGTGGTGCAACCGCGGCGAGGGCGAAATGCGCGTGTGGCTGAACGTATAAAGAGGAGGCGCAAGGGGCTTTTCCCCTTGACCCCAGCAGGGACGCTGTCCCTGCACCCTGCAAGGGACTTTGTCCCTTGACCCTTTCGCGCGATTCAGTTGACTTCGCGATCATGCTGTGTCCGCGTGTTTATCCACGACAAAAAACGGGATTGCCCATATGTGGGGCAGTCCCGTTTTGGTTTAGAGAATATTTACTTGTTCTCTTCCGCCGGCGCATCGGTCTTTTCTTCGCCCGACGCAATGGCAATCTTGCGCGCCGCCTTCGGTGCTTCCGCCTGCATCTTCGGCAGGGTCACGGTCAGGATGCCGTGTTCGCACTTCGCGGTAATGTCATCTTCACGCACACCCTCCAGCGAGAAGCGGCGCTCCACATGACCCGTGCGGCGTTCGGAGTACAGGTAGCCTTCGCGGTTATCCTTCTTTTCGCTGTTGATGTCGGCGGCGATGGTCAGCACACCGTCCTCGGCGGTCAGGGTAATGTCATCCTGCTTTACGCCCGGCAGTTCAGCCTCCAGCACATAGGCATCGGGCTGTTCCTTCACATCGACGCGGAAGCCGGCAGTGCCGACCATATCGCTCATGTCGAAGAAGTTGCGGAAGAAGCGGTCGCTAAGCATATCATCCATAGAGGTATTCATCAGGTTGCGGGCAGCACGGAACGGAATCACATTGAACATAAAACAGACCTCCTTGCGTCAGCGTTCGCTGGCGGTTACAATAACAATCAATCCGGGGCATCTGCTTCGGGCGGTCATTCGTCCGGGGCGATTTCCCTTCGCGGTTCTCTTTCCTGAACCGTGATTGTATTGTACTACAAAGGTCAAAGAAAGTCAATAGGCAAGAAGGTCAAATATTGAAAACGTTCTGTAAACAGTTTGTAGCCAAATTATGAATTACAGCGTGCCCGCCCGCACCAGCAGCCGCTGCATCACCGGCAGCACCGTTTCCGGGGCGCCGCTGGTTTCAAGGGTGATTTTCCCCGGCGTTTCCCGCGCGCAGAGCAGATCATTCTCCGTCAGCACCCGCCGCAGCTGGCGCGCCGTACCTTCGTTGCCGTCCAGCACCTGCACATTTTCCGGCAGAATCTCCCGCAGCAGGGGGCGCAGGAACACATAATGCGTGCAGCCAAGCACCACCGCATCCACCGTGCGCAAATCATACGGGTGCAGCAGTTCCAGCAGATAGCGCCGCGCCTGCTCGTTGGCTTCCTGCTCCACCAGTTCCATCAGGCCGGGGCAGGGCAGCGGAATCGCCCCTTCGCCGTAGCGCGCATAAAGCTGCTGAAACTTTTCCAGCCGCAGGGTCATCGGCGTGGCCAGCACCAGGATGCTTCCGCCGTGGCGCAGGGCGTGGGCAGGCTTAAGCGCGGGTTCCATGCCCAGTATCGGCAGGTCATACGTCTCCCGCAGTTCCTTCGCGGCGACAGCGGTCGCGGTGTTGCAGGCAATCACCACCGCCTTGACGTGATTCGCGAGCAGATGTGTCATCACGCGCGTGACGCACGCCATCACCTCTTCGCGCGGCTTCGTGCCATAGGGGGCGTGCAGCGTGTCGCCGAAATACAGAAAATCCTCCTGCGGCAGTTCCCGGCGCAGGGCGCTGAGGGTGCCGATGCCGCCGACGCCGCTGTCAAACACGCCGACGGGGTTTGGGTTGCTCATCATCCTTTGTCCTCCCTGTTTTGCTTCTTTTTTATTATACGCCGATTGCGCCGGAAATGCAAATCACGGTTGCGCGGCGCGGAAAAAGCGGTTATAATGGAAGCCGGAAATCAATTATACGATTTTCGGATGAGAATGCGCCAAGATGCGCCGCGAATTTTTGCATTCTGGCTAACGCGAATGAAATGCAGCGCAGCAGCGCTACGCTAAATGGAATGAGCGAACGCCAGAATCAAAAAGGCGCAAGCAGATGGCGCAGGCGAATCCAAAAATCGTATTGGAGGAAAAACGCATGGATTTGAATGTGGAAATCCGCTTGGGCGATGTTGTGCAGACACGCAAGCAGCATCCCTGCGGCTCGAACGAGTGGACAGTCATCCGCACGGGTGCGGACATCAAGATAAAGTGCAGCGGGTGCGGGCGCATCGTGATGATGGATCGTGAGACGTTCCTGAAGCGCCGGAAAAAGCTGATTTCACAAGGGCCTGAACCCGTATGAGCGACGCGCTGCTGTTTTTTGTGTGCCTTGCGGCGGCGCTGTGCATCCGGCAGTTCATCGGCTGCGCGGCGGTGGTCAAGGGGCGCAGTATGCTCTCCACCCTGCATCCGCGCGACGTGATGCTGGCGGTGCGTCCACCGCTGCTTTACCGGCACATCCGCCGCGGGGACATTGTGCTGTGCCGCTATCCGGGGCGGTACTGGCGGAATCTCCGCTTCGTGCCGCAGACGTTCGTCAAGCGCGTGGTTGGTCTGCCGGGTGAGACGATTGAAATCGCGGACGGTGTCGTACTGATTGACGGCGAACCGCTTTCTGAGCCCTACCTCGACCCGGCGCACTGCCGCTTCCGCCGGAGTATGCCGCCGCGAACGCTCGGCGCAGATGAGTATTTCGTCATGGGCGACAACCGCGATAATTCCAACGACAGCCGAAGCGTCGGCGCACTCAAGCGCACCGCCATTCGCGCCCGCGTCGCCAAAGTGCTGTTCCGTCTGCCCTCGCGCAAGCGGAAAAAGCGGCGCTGAATGGGACAAGAACGCCCACATTGTTACAAAATGTGCCTTGTGTGCGCCTGAAAAGTATGGTATAATGAACCCGAACGAGTATTTCCAACGAAGGCTGGTGATTTCTGATGCGGAAACTGTTTCCGATGCTGCTCTTCACGCTCCTGCTGGCGCTGCTGATGGCAGTCCCCGCGCTGGCGGCTGATTTTACCTACGATGATTTTTCCGCGACCCTGACCGTCCCCGACAGCTACACGATGCTCACGACGTCGAACCTTGCTGACCACGAGGATCTGCTGGCGAAGCAGGGACTGACCGTCGAGGCGGCGCAGGCGGATTGGGCGGCGCGCGGCGTGCGCTTTCAGGCGTGGAACGCGGCGGGCGATATGTGCATCGAGCTGTCCGCCGTGCAGGATGATTTCGCCATGCAGTACTGGGATGTGAACGAAGTCACCAGCGACGAGCGCGCCACCTATCGTCTGGGGCATACGTCGGACAAAAACGGCTATTACCGCAATCTGGGCTACGACTACACCTCCGCGCAGTGGAAGAACGGCAAGAACTACGCCCGCTTCCTCGTGCTGGAGTACACGCGCAGCCATAACGGCGTGTCCTACGCGGGTTATGGGCGCAAGTCCATCCGCAACGGCTACTCCATCTATCTGGAGTGCCAAGTCTACGGTCGCAGCCCGAAGAAGGCGGACAACAACGCTCTGCAGGCCATTCTGGACACGCTGAAGTTCAACGAAATCTTCCCGCGTCCGTCCAGTGCCGTGCAGCGCGTCACGTTTGACGAAGTACCGCCGACGGAAACGAACTCCGGCAAATTCACCGTCTCCGGCACGGGCACGAGCGGGCAGTATGTCATTCTCTGCCTGATGCGCCTGTCCGGTGGCGAACCTATCAATTATGAAACGCAGATTCCCAAGAACGGCAAGTTCTCCTTCACCATTCAGCTGCCGCAGGAAGGCGTCTGGCTGATGACCTACACCATCACCGACGCGGGCAAAGAGGTGCTGCAGGAGGACAAGTTCAGCCTGACGACCTACAAAAAGACGCTGCTGATTGTCAACCTTGACGCTGACCTGCCCGAAGCCATCGTCGGCGACACCCTCACCATTTCCGGCACGACGATGCGGCAGACGCAGGTGCAGTGCATCATCGACGGCCGCTATCAGAAGACCATCACGACGAACAACTCTGGCAAGTTTTCCTTCAAGATTGACACCAGCGCAGAGGGAACGTATGACATTGTGCTGACATTCCAGAAGAAGGGCTACACAACGCGCCGCATCACCAGCACGGCGACCCGCGCCCTGACCGAAGCCGACAAGCAGGAGGACATTCGCGCACAGGCGGACAAGCCCGCGTACTCCACCTTGACCCGACTGCTGGACGGCTACGAAGGCCGCTACATGGTCTACACGCTTTTCATCGACCGCGTTGAGCAGGTCGGCGACGAGTGGTACACCTTCGCTGCCATGCGCAAGACCAACTCCGGCGGCCTGCGCGACGAAGTGGTTGTCCGCACAACGACCCAGCCGACATGGCAGCCCGCTGACCAAGTGCGCATGTACCTGCAATGTACCGGCGGCTATGAGATTCAGGGCGACGCCACAACAAAGCTGCCTTGCTTTGATTATCTCTTTACGGACTAATTCCTCTATCCCTTCCCGCACAATGGGAAGGGATATTTTTTTGCGGCACCAATCCCCTGATTGACAGCCCTGCTTCCCCATGCTATAATGACGCAAAATTGCCCTTCGGAGGACAAATTCAATGACAGAGCAAGTGAACCTCGGCGGCGCGTGGCGGATGCGCGAGGCTGACAGCCAAACGTGGCATTCAGCACATGTGCCGGGCAGCGTGTATGCGGATTTGATGGCGGATGGCACGATGCCTGACCCATTCTGGCGTGAAAATGAGCTGGATGCCTTCGAGCGCATGAAGAAAGATTATGTGTATCAGCGCACATTCACCGTGAGCGAAGCACAGCTGGCACATGTGCATGTGGAGCTGGTCTGCGAGGGGCTGGATACGCTGGCGCATGTGTCGCTTAACGGGCGCGAAATCGCCTTCGCGGACAACATGCACATCACCTGGGTGTGGGACGTGAAGGAGCAGCTGCACGCGGGCGAAAACACGCTGGAAATCCGATTTGATTCCCCCATTCTCTACTGTGCGAAAAAAGCTGAAGAAGCGCCCGGCTGGGAATCCTCCGACGCAACGCCCGGCTTCCGTCATCTGCGCAAGGCACACTGCATGTTCGGCTGGGACTGGGGGCCCCGTCTGCCGGACGCGGGCATCTGGCGGCCGATTTTCCTGCGGACGTGGGATACGGCGCGGCTGGAAAACGCGCTGATGCTGCAAGCGCACCATGACGGCGTGGTGGACGTGACCATCCGCCCGGAAATTGCGGGTGAAAGCGCGTGGTCGGCGGAAATTACCGCGCCGGATGGCGAAGTGTTGACCCTCCCCGAAACGACGGCGGCAGAGCAGGTCATCACGATTGAGCATCCGCAGCTGTGGTGGCCGAACGGGCTGGGCAAACAGCCGCTGTACCGCGTGACGGTTCGTCTGGCGACAGGCGATACGCGCGTGTGGCGCATTGGTCTGCGCACGATGACCGTCAGCCGTGAAAAGGACGAATGGGGCGAGGAATTCTGCCATGTCGTCAACGGCGTGAAGGTGTTTGCGATGGGCGCGGACTACATTCCGGAGGACAACATTCTGGCGCGCGTGACGCCGGAGAGGACGCGCCGTCTCTTGGAGGACTGCAAGGCGGCGAATTTCAACGCCATCCGCGTCTGGGGCGGCGGGTATTACCCGGATGATGCGTTCTATGACATCTGTGACGAGCTGGGGTTGATGGTCTGGCAGGACTTGATGTACGCCTGTGCTTTCTATGACCTCACGCCTGATTTTGAGCGTTCCATTCGTGTGGAGACGCATCAAAATGTCGCGCGCCTGCGCCATCATGCGTCGCTGGCGCTGATTTGCGGCAACAACGAGATGGAGATGTTCATGGCGGGCGCAAACAGCGCGCTCATCAACCATCGGACGTGGGAGTTCGTGCCGACGTATCCGCACCACATCACCGACTATGTGAAGATGTTCGAGTACATTCTGCCCGCAATTGTGAAGGAAACCGCACCGCAGACGTACTGGTGGCCCGCGTCGCCGTCCTCCGGCGGCAATTTCGACGCCCCGAACGACGAAAACCGCGGCGACAACCACTATTGGGACGTCTGGCACGGTGAAAAGCCCTTCACGGAGTACCGCAAGTTCTTCTTCCGCTATGCGTCGGAATTCGGCTTTCAGTCCTTCCCGTGCCTGAAGTCGGTCGAGCAGTTCACCCTGCCGGACGACCGCAATATCTTCAGCCGCGTAATGGAGCGCCACCAGCGCAATCAGGCGGCGAACGGCAAGATTCTCTCCTACCTCTCGCAGACGTTCCGCTATCCGAACAGCTTCGACGACCTGCTGTATGCCTCCCAGCTGATGCAGGCGGAGGCAATTCGCTACGGCGTGGAGCACTGGCGGCGCAACCGTGGGCGCTGCATGGGCGCGATTATCTGGCAGCTGAACGACATTTGGCCGGTTGCGTCGTGGGCGAGCATCGACTACTACGGCCGCTGGAAAGCGCTGCACTACGCGGCGAAGCGCTTCTTTGCCCCAGTGATGATTTCCGCCGAGGAGGAGGGCGAGCTGAGCCAAAATCCGAAAATCAACGAATATCACCCTGCGCCGCTGGAAAAGAGCTTCCGCCTGAACGTCTGCAACGAGACGCTGCGGGACGTGACGGGCGAAGTCGTTTGGGCGCTGCGCACGCCGGACGGCGCAATCGTGCGGCAGAATCAGCAAACGCTGACCATCCCCGCGATGAGCGCGAAGTGGATGGACAAGGTGGACTGCGCGGATGCGTCGCTGACAGGGCATTATGTCAGCTTTGCGTTCGTGGTGGATGATGTCGCAGTATCCGAAGGGACGTGCATCTTCTGCGCGCCGAAGCACTTTGAATTTGTTGACCCGCGCCTGACGGTGGAGAAGCGCGGCGACACGCTGGTCGTCACGTCGCACGCCTACGCCAAGCAGGTCTGGCTGGAATCCGAAGACGCGGACTTGCTGCTGGACGACAACGCGTTCGACATGAACCCCGGCACGAAGGTCGTGCGCGTGCTGCGGGGGACGGCGGAGAAGGTCAGGGTTAGAAGCGTGTGGGACTTGGGAAAATAAAAATAGAAATGGCGTTCTCTTATACGAGCGCCATTTCTATTGGGCAAATTACAATCTGCAATAGTATGATTTTAATCATTGATTAACTTGACAATCCAATTGATCCAGCTTTTGATTGTAGATGCTCGCCGTCTATATGTGATATCGCTGGAAACATTATATACATGTGAAGTTTTCATAATGTTTACAATTGTGCTTGTTGATGGCATGATACCGCTTTCAAAATAAGATTTGAGGGTATTTGCGAATGCGGTATGTGCAAAAATACATTGACAAAAAGCAAGTTGTCGTTGCTTGTATGGCATTTTTAGAATTTGACGTCCTTTATTGGTTAATTTATACATAGGTGTCCTTGAACCCTCAAACTTATTAATGAGCCCCAGATATCGAGCAGCATCTGTATAGTAGTTTGTCTGACGGGCATCAAATGCATACTGCGTAGTTACTTCATTACGATCTAATGGCTTATCGTTAAGAAGCTCGCATATATTGATGATTCGTTCAAATGAATCAGCCTGCGGAAAAGGAAGTTGTGGTTCATCCGTGCAGGGAGTATCATATAGGGTTTGCTGAATATCATCAGCAGTTATAGAAGTGTCTTCAATGGAATAGTTTCTTTGTTTCACAAGCACGATCGAACTGTAATCATTAGGTTCAGAAAATGCATACTCGTAAATTCGATATATACCATTGGAATATATCAAAAACAGAGGTCTAACCGGTTTGATTATACGGTTTTGCCATACTCTGTACGGATAGTATAATTGTCGAACTAAAAAATCATCAGATAAATCACGTTTTGCTTCAAATAGTGCTAATGTATGAATTCCCTCGTAAGCGGCATCGATTTCAATTTGTGCGTTATTTACATGGAGAACTAGTGGAGAAACAGTTTTCAGACTGTTAATGTTAAAGGAAAATGAGCCAGAACCCATCCGTCCAGAAACAGTGGACACAAGTTCCTCATCATTTAGAAAATCAGCAATTATTCCGGAAGCTACCGCACAATTTAAAGCAATGGCTTCGCTTGGAATGTTGTTGCTATTTAAACTTTGAATATATGCGGGAAGAGAAACTTGCTTGATTGGTGAATTATCAGACTCAAATCTGTGATAAGCATCGAAATGAGAAATGATGTAATCTCCACGAGTAATAGGTAAGATGGAGAGCTTATTTGCGGCAAAAATTTGTGGTAAATTGATGGTGTGATCAAATTTTGCCATGAGACGTGGCTCACGAAATTCTTTAATTTGAGTTGCTGAAATTTTATATTCACCGAAATGCTCTATGTGTTCTAATATATTATACTTGTCGAATAACTGTTCCCACGCCTTATCATTAAGCCCCTTTGGGTGTTCACTCATAATTTCGCACCACCACTTCGTCAACATCTCCGCGCTTTGAAGCAACTGAATTAACAGCACGCTTCGCCTTGACTATCGTAATGTTATAAGCTGAATACTGTTCCATAATAAACTCTGTTGCAGAATTAGAAAGCATGAATTTTATGCCGCGGGCAGTTAAATCATCGCAACATTCGCGTAAGCGTATTTGTTCACTGCGAGAAAACCCGCCTCGTATATATCCAGTAAAATTTGATGTTTCAGAAACTGGGTCATAGGGCGGATCGAGATAAACAAAAGTATTTTTAGGGATGTTGCTCAAAACTGTCGCATAATCCATTATGCTCATATGAACATCGACGGAATTGAAATATGCACTGACTGCACGCAGAACAGGTGCATTAACAATGTTTGGATTGCGGTAGTGACCGAATGGCGAATTAAATTCACCAGCATTATTAACACGATATAAACCATTATAACAAGTTTTATTAAGATACAGAACACGTGCAGCTTTTTGAACATCAGACAGCGTCGCATAGTATTGCTCATCGCGATCCCAATTGCGAACTGTTTGAAATTGTTCTAATGTATTCTCAAATTTCATTAGTTCGTTAATTAATTCGTCTACATCATTTTTAATGACGGTGTACACACGCATTAGTTCAGGGTTTATATCATTGATATATGCAGTACGCGGTTGCAGGTGAAAAAGCAATGCACCACCACCGACAAACGGCTCGCAATAAGTTGTGATTTTAGCCGGCAATAACGGTTGGAAAGTGTCTAAGAGTTGTCGTTTCCCGCCTACCCATTTTAAGACAGGGGCAACCAGATTATTCTTTTTCATTTCTGCATCCCCCCTTTCTTACTCTTTTACTATATCATTTTAGACAGAAAAATTCAATTGCTTAGCAATAAAAATCATGAATTTTTGTTCATGTAGTAAAGTGGGCACAGTACGCCGCATATCGTTTCGTGACGAAACCCTGAAAATCCGGGGAAAGGGCTTGCTCTTTCCCTTTTTTCATGGCATAATGGAAAATGGCTGTTTGTCTGCGCGCCCAGTGCGGAAAGCAGTATAGAATAGTATTACCGTGTATTGCAGATTGTAAAATCTTCACATCTGCCGCGCCATGGCTTGACATCAATTCCCACCCATGTTAGACTGGAATCAGTTCATTGCAGGCGCAGCGCATTCGCGGGCATCCCCCGCTTGAAAAGGATGGACAACATGGACATTAACTGGTATCCCGGACATATGGCGAAAGCAAAGCGGCTGCTGGCGGATCAGCTCAGCCGCGTGGATGTGGTGGTGGAGCTGTGCGACGCGCGGCTGCCCTACTCCAGCCGCAATCCCGATTTGGACAAGCTGCTGGCGGGCAAAAAGCGCGTGCTGCTGCTCAACAAGGCGGATTTGGCTGATCCCGCTGCCACCAGCGCGTGGCTGAACTACTTCCGCGCACAGGGCATCGACGCTGCGCCGTACAGCGCCTCCACCGGCAAGGCGAAGGACGCACTGGCGGTCATTGACCGCGCGGCGAAGGAAGCCGTCGAACGCGCGGCTCAGAAGGGCATCCGCAAGACCGTCAAGGCAATGGTCGTCGGCGTGCCGAACGTGGGCAAAAGCACCTTCACGAACAAGCTCCACGGCGGCAATATCGCCAAAACCGGCGACCGCCCCGGCGTCACCCGCGCGAATCAGTGGGTGCGCATCACGCCCTACCTCGATTTGCTGGATACGCCCGGTCTGCTCTGGCCGCGGCTGGATGACCAGCTTGCCGCGCGCCGCCTGTGCTACATCGGCACAGTGAAAGACGACGTGGTGGATTTGGCGATGCTGACGATTCACCTGCTGCAGGACATGCTGAAGGTGCAGCCGCAGGCGGTGATGACGCGTTTCCGCTTCGACAACCCGGATCTGCGCGGCGAAGAACTGCTGGAAGCGGTCTGCAAGGGGCGCGGCTTCCTGATGAAAGGCGGCGTATGCGATTACGACCGCTGCTGCGCGGTGGTGCTGGATGAATTCCGCGCGGGCAAGCTGGGCAGAATGACGCTGGAAATGCCCGTCAAGAAGGCTCGGCTGACCATTCCCGGCGCGAAGAAGGATGACGAGAGCAAGCCGCAGGAGGGAAATTCCGATGGCGAAGATTGACCGTGCGGCGAAAGTGCAGCTGCTGGCGGATTTCGACGCGCAGTACGCCGCCTTCGTTACGGCAGGCATGGACGAAGCCGGACGCGGCCCGCTGGTGGGCAATGTCGTCGCGGCGTGCGTCGTGATGCCCAAGGAGCCGCTGATTCTCTGGGTGGATGATAGCAAGAAGCTATCCGAGAAGCGCCGTGAAAGCGTCTATGCCGAAATCATGGAGCGGGCGCTGTATGTCGGCATCGGTCAGGCGACGCCGGAGGAAATCGACCGCATGAACATCCTCGAAGCGACAAAGAAGGCGATGCGCGAAGCCGCCAGCCAAGTGCCCGCCGAGGTGTTCCTCATTGACGCGGTGAAGGATCTGGGGCTGAACGGGCGCGAAATCCCGATGGTGAAGGGCGACGCAACATCCTACGCCATTGCCGCGAGCAGCATCGTCGCGAAGGTGACGCGTGACCGGCAAATGCTGGAGCTGGACAAGCAGTACCCGCAATACGGCTTTGCGCGCAACAAGGGCTACGGCACGCCGGAGCATATCGCCGCCTTGCAGAAATATGGCGCGACGCCGCTGCACCGCCGAACATTCATCGGCCATTTTGTGCCGGTGGAGGCGGAATGAAGCGCTACGATGCCGGGATTCAGGGCGAGCAGGACGCGGAAGAGGCGCTGACCCGGCAGGGCATGACGCTGCGGACGCGGCGGTATCGCGCGGAGGATGGCGAAATCGACCTCGTGATGCAGGACGGCGACGCAATTGTGTTCGTCGAGGTGAAAGCCCGCCCGCAGAGCCGCGCCGGGCAGGGGATGCTGGCGGTCACACCCGCGAAGCAGCGGCGTATCTGCCACGCGGCGATGCACTACCTGCTGGAAAACGACTGCATGGACGTTCCCGCGCGCTTCGACGTGGTGGAAATCACCCGCGACGGGCTGATTCATGTAAAAAATGCGTTTATGGCAAGCCTGTAAACAAAAACCCAATTCCGAACGTCCAATATCGGGGGTGACACGATGAAGAGAAACAGACTGGCTCGGCGGCCGCTGCTGCTTCTGCTGTCTCTGCTGATGCTGCTGGGGATATTCAGCACCGCCTCGGCGGAGGAAAGCACGAATCTGCTGCAAAATCCGGGCTTTGAGGAAATCGGCGCGGACGGACTGCCCGTCGGCTGGAAAACGGATGCGTACCTGAACTTGGAGGGCGTGACCTTCTATACCGTATCCGACAACGCCATGTCTGGCGCGCACAGCGTTCAGATTGAGAATCTGGACTACAACGACGCGCGCTTCTGCCAGACAGTCGCGGTAGAGCCGAGCAGCTTCTACCGCCTGTCCGGCTATGTCAAAGCATGGGATACGCTTGATGAGGGTTTGGGCGGCAACCTGTCCATCAAAGACGTTTATGTTTTCTCAGAAAGCGTATACGATTCGCCGGACGAGTGGCAGTACGTTGAACTCTACGGCGTGACGGACACGGATCAGCACGAAGTAACCGTGTATGCGCGTCTGGGCGGATACAGCGGCGAGAGCTTCGGCACAGCCATGTTCGATGATTTGTCGCTGGTGAAGGTCGATGCGCCGCCGGAGGGCATTGTAGCGAGCCGCTGGTATCAGCCGACAGCCGCGGTGCAGGATGATACGTCCGACGACTTGGCGGATACTGCTGCTGCCTCCCCTGCGTGGCCGTGGATGACGGCAGTCGGCATTGCGTATGTGGTGCTTGGCGTGTACCTGCTGCGCTTCCTGCAAAAGAAGAACGCCGTTCCGCGGGATGCAAAGAAGCGCGAAGCCATGCCGCTCTTTGCCATCATCGGCTTAATTATCGCGGCAGCGGCGCGGCTGATTGTCGCAAACAGCGTCAGCGGCTATCAGGTGGATGTAAACTGCTTCCTCGCGTGGGGCAACACGCTGCTCAGCGTCGGCCCGGCGAATTTCTACCAAACGACAAACTTCTGCGATTATCCGCCCGCGTATGTCTACATCATGGGCTTGAACGCGGCGCTGATGCGGGTTCTGCCCCTGTCCGCGGCGGCGGTGCATAAGCTGATTCCGATGGCGTGCGATTTGGTGGCGGCGGTACTTACCTACCGCATTGCGCGCAAGAAGAACGCAAGCGCCAATCAGGCGGGCATTTTGATGCTGCTGATGGCGTTCAACCCCGCCGTTTTCCTCAACAGCGCGGCCTGGTGCCAGATTGACAGCGTGCTGAGCCTGCTGCTGCTGCTGGTGGCGTATTTCGCAGTCTGCGGCAACTGGATGGCGGTCATGCCGATTTACATGCTCGCCGTGCTGGTGAAGCCGCAGGCGCTGATGCTGGGCTTCCTCGGTCTGGCGGCGATTGTGATGGCGCTCATCCGCGACCGCAAGTGCTGGAAACCGATGCTCATCGGCATGGGATTGGCGCTCGTGACGGCGGTGATTGTCGTTCTGCCGTTCAGCGTGAACCAAGGCGGCATCTCGTGGCTGATTGACAAGTACGCGCAGACGCTTTCGTCCTACCCGTACGCGACGGTCAACACCGCGAACTTCTACTATCTCTTCGGCTGCAACTGGACGTCCATCGTCATGGAAGCGCCCCGCGCGATTCCGCTGCTGCTGATGGTGCTGTCGCTCGTCTGGACGGGCTGGCTGATTTACCGCGCGCAGAAAAGCGGCTGGCAGCCCGACGTGCTGACGGGGCTGATGACGATTCTGCTGATTATCGGTGGCTTCGGGCTGGGCGGCTTCTTCGCGACGCAGAGCGGCTGGACGCGCACGATGATTTTCCATCTGGGCGGCAGCATGGTGCTTTCCCGCACAGCGCTGCTGGTCGTGGGTCTGGTGGGACTGGCGGGCGCAATTGCGCTTGGCGTGATGCTCTTCAAATGCAAGAAGGCGGACTGGAATTCGGCGGAAATCGCCGCTGGGCTGACCTTCGCGCTGATTTTCCTCGGCTTGGCGACCTTCAATGCCAGCTTCACAATGGTGGGGCTTGTCGCCATGGCACTGCCGTTTGTGATGGTGCTGCCCATGTTCATCCGCAGCGGCAAGCTGGAGAACCTCGCCCTGTGCGGCGGCGTGCTGTTTGTGCTGCTGTATGTGTTCGGCATCAAGATGCACGAGCGGTATCTGTTCCCGGCGCTGTTCCTGCTGGGGATGGCGTACGCGGGCAGGCGCGACCGTCGGACGCTGGTGCTCCTGCTGGGTCTCAGCGCGACGGCGTTCATCAACGAAGGCATTGTGCTTGATAACAGCCTGCGCCTCGGTTCGTCGCTGGGGCACTTAAACAATGATACGGTCGTGCTGGCGATGCTGCTGTCCGCGGCGAATGTAGCGCTGGCGTTCCTCGGCGTGTGGACGTGCCGCGACGTGTGCCTGCCAGTATCCGCCGCGGACGAAACGCTGGAGCACCCGGCGTATCTGCCCGCGAAGCTGCTGGACAAGAAGCCGGGCGACCCGCGCACCTTCCAGCAGGACGTTTCCCTGCACTGGCGCAAGCGCGACTGGCTGCTGATGCTGGGCGTGACGCTGGTGTACGCTGTCGTCGCGCTGACGAACCTCGGCTCCATGAAAGCGCCGCAGAACCCTTGGGTCTCCTCGACGCGGAATGAGCAGGTCATCATCGACCTCGGCGAACATCACGACGATGTGACGATGCTCTACTTCTGTCAGGTGAGCTACTCCAATTTCTCCGTCGCCGTATCCGAGGACGGAGAAAACTGGTCAGACGATTACATTGCGGATATGGCGGAAGGCGAGTGCTTCCAGTGGAAGTACCTCACCCCCAGCTATATGGGCAAAGATAAATACGGCAACGACAAGCGCTTCTTCTACTCGCAGCCCATCAAATTCTCTGCGCGGTATGTCCGCATCACGTCGCAGCAAATCGGGCTGAAGATGAATGAAGCCATCTTCCAGGACGCAAACGGCGACCGCATTCCGGCGACGGTCATTGCGCAGCTGAACGTGATGGAAGAATCCACCCTGTACAGCGATGCAAACAATATTTTCGACGAGCAGGATACGCTGGAAGGTCTGCCGAGCTGGTGGAACAGCACCTATTTCGACGAGATTTACCACGCCCGCACGGCATATGAGCACCTGCACGGCACTGCGCCGTATGAAACGAGCCATCCGCCGCTTGGCAAGGTCATCATGAGCCTTGGCATTGCGATTTTCGGCATGGTTCCGTTCGGCTGGCGCGTGATGGGCGCACTGGCGGGCATCCTGATGCTGCCGGCGATGTACCTGCTGGGCAAGCAGCTGACGAAGAAATCCAGCTTTGCATTCGCCGCCGCGCTGATGCTCGCGCTGGACTGCCAGCACTTCACGCAGACGCGCATTGCCACCATCGACTCCTACCCGGTGCTGTTCATCCTCTTCAGCTGGCTGTTCATGCTCCGCTTCATGCAGCGTGACATTGTGCGCCTGCCGGTGAAGAAGCTCCTGCCGGATCTGGCGCTGTCCGGGCTGTTCATGGGGCTTGGCATTGCCAGTAAGTGGATTGGCGTGTACTCCGGCGCGGGGCTGGCAGTGGCGTTCTTCTGGACGATTTTCCGCCACATGCGCATGGCGGCAACCTCCGCGCATCTGCTCAAGACGGACAAGAGCCTGTCGGACGAGGACAGGAAAATCCTCACCCTGCGCGACCAGACAACCATGAAGCGCGTGCTGGTGATTTGCCTGTGGTGTCTGCTGTTCTTCGTTGCCATCCCGCTGGCGATTTACCTGCTGGCGTACATTCCGTACTTCGCCTATGCGCACTTTGACAACCTGAAGGATTACCTGACGGCGGTCTGGAATGCGCAGCTGAGCATGTTCAGCTACCATTCCAAGCCCGGTTTGGGCATGGATCACCCGTTCTACTCGCCGTGGTACGAGTGGCTTTTCAACCAGCGCCCGATGTACTATGCTTCGCCGACGTATGTGAATACCCCCGGCTGGAGCTATGCAATCTGGTGCTTCGGCAACCCGGCAATTTGGTCGGCAGCACTTGTCGGCTTTGCGTATACGGTGTTCATGTGGGCAAAGCGCCACCGCTACACCCTGCGCAAGGATGGCGAAACGCTGCACTGGACAGCCGCCGACTGGGATGTGACGATGCCGTTCCTGCTTTTGAGCGCGCTTTCGCAGTTCCTGCCGTGGGTGCTTGTGCCGCGCGGAACGTACATTTACCACTACTTCGCCACAACGCCGTTCCTGATGCTGTCCATCACGGTGCTGTTCCGGGATATCACGCGCCGCTTCCCGAAAACGGGCAAGTGGCTGCTGGGGATTTTCCTTGGCGTGTGTTTGGTGATGTTCGTGGCATACTTCCCGTATGCCAGCGGCGCATTGACCCCGACGTGGTGGCTGGATTTCATGGAACAGTTCTTGCGGATTTACTACTAATACTATTTCCAGATAAGAATGCGCCAAGATGCGCCGCGAATTTTTCATTCTG
>OKVH01000555.1_pt1 | contig 20676 bp, 16 predicted proteins | sample 1604791 | NCBI WGS metagenome assembly OKVH01 (sample SAMN01760919, study PRJEB22395) | human gut metagenome | reverse complement strand
GGTGGTTTTCTGGTTCTCTTTTGACATCAAAAGAGAACAATCAGCCTTAATGAAAAAGCGCTCTGCCCCCGCGCCACCGGCGCGAGAACCAGTTCAAAGTTCCTTTAAGAACCCCTCCAGCTCCCGCTGGTTCCGGATCAATATATAGTTCTCCGGGTACTTTTCCCCGATCCTCTCCATCTGCGCCCACTTTTGCTTCGTGCGCCCATCGTGGAGGATCCAGCGAACAAATTCGGCATCTATCTTCTCTTCGCACCCGGGCGCAGACGACTCCCTCACACGGCCTTTGTTCTGCTGCCAGCGCCGTACCGCCCGCCAGAGGCAGACCAGCGGTGAAAACCAGAGCACGATGATCTTATCCGCTTCTTCCAGCCGCCGGGCATAGCAGGTCTTGCTATAATTGCCGTCGATGACCCAGCCGCCTGCGTTCTCGTCGAGAAACTGCCGGACAATGGCTTCTTCCTCGGCGAAGGGCCGCTCCACCCAGCCGGGCAGGAAATGCACGGTATCCATATGGAGCACCGGCAGGCCGTATCTCTCCCCCAGGCGCTTTGCCAGCGTGGATTTTCCGCTGCCGCTGGTGCCAAGTATCGCTATTTTCATTTCTGCCTCCCTTTACCTTATATAAGACGTACCAGACAGTATACGCTGACCGTCTGATAACGTCAAGTTCCGGCTTGACATTTTGTCTGCCTGCTCGTATGCTATAATCATAGAGTCTATGACAGGAGGTCTTGCAGATGGCATCTCCAAAAAAACGTGTCAATCCACTGTTTGTTGCTTTAGCGGTCGTGCTGGTGGCTGTAGTGGCCGCTGTGGGCGTGGTCTTTTTCCAGCTGCACAGCAAAATCTCGGCTCTGCAAACCGGTGCATCCTTCACCTTCCGGTATGAGATAGCGCCCAACAGCCCGGATAAGCCGCCGCTGCTGAACATCCTCGAGCGGGTGAACGCTTCCAGCGGCAGTGTCAGCGGGCAGTATGCGCCCGGAAAGCTGCAGCTCTCTTTCTACCAGCTCAACGAAGACGACTCCGTCAAGACGTCTCCCTTTACCCGGGTCTATATCGACTCAGAAGAGACGCTCTTCGACATCGGGCAGCTCTACACCGTTCTGCGTCAGGCTGTCACCGATAAACTCTCCCTCGCAAGCGTTCTTCTGCCCGAGTGGAGTCTCGGAGACTACATCTCCCAGACGCAGGCTGCCGCCGTACTGGGCGTCGAGACGAACAAGGTCGAGCTGCAGGAGCTTTCCGGCTTCACCCTCTCGCTCAAGGGGCTGAAAAAAGTCTCTCCTTCCGCCGCGCGAGACGGCTACCGCTACTATCAGTTCCCCGCCGCAGCCGACGGCACGACCCTCGTGCTCGGCTTTTCGACGGACGCTCTCTTCTCGAAGACCACGCCCATCCATGTGCTGCTGACCATCCCGGACCACAACGTCCACATCCAGCTCACCGGCACGGTGACTTCTGCCAAGACGGTGCTCTCTCCCCCGGCTTCCCGGATGAGTGACGAGGACATCGCCACGCTGGCTCAGATACGCCAGAGCATCGAGTCTGTCTGGAAGATGATACAGTCTGCCGCCCAGACCACAAACTGAATGATACCAAAAAAGCAGACGCTTCGTGCAGCGTCTGCTTTTTTGGTTTGCGCTTTTCGTTGTCATGACCACAAAGAGAGAGGAAGTTTTTCTCAGTAATGCACGACATTGCCCGCATTGCGGATGCGTGCCAGCACCGGCTCTGCCTCCGGGCTGCGGAAATAGTCGAGGCTGGTCCTGGGCAGCAGCGTCTCGAGGGTATCCCAATCGCCGCTCTGCAGGCACTGGCGGACGGTGGAAGCACTGATGGCCTTGCCGTTTGCTTCTTTGCGGGGTACAACGACACACTCGATACCCGCTTTGGGCAGCTGCTCGCACATGATCTGGTTGTAAAGCCCCGTCACCTGACTGGCAGGCTCCTCGCCCACATAGCGGGCGGTGATGTTCAGCGCCGCCGCGATTTTCGTAAAGACGGCGAGGTCCAGCCGGGCGTGGCCGTCGATGACAGCGGCCTCATCCTTCAGGAAGTAGCTGGGGAAGGTGGCATTCGAGATGATGTAGGGGCCGCTGTCATGGAGCACCACATTCGGCAGATGGGCCACGCCCGCCTCCACCAGCTTCCTGCGCACGGCGAAAGGCACGAGGCTGGCGTCCTCACTGACCACGAACAGGTGGAGCGTGTCGCAGGCGGCAGCGGCTTTTTCCACAAGATATTGATGACCGAGGGTAAAAGGGTTCGCGTTCATGACGAGGGCCGCACTTTTGCCCTCGGCCCTGGTCTTTTCCAGATCGCGCAGATAAGCCCCGAAACCGTCGCGGCGGTTCTCCATGAAGACAAGGGTATCCTCCACCCGGGCGATCTCGTAGAAGCCGAGGTCGCCGAAAAACTTGGAGCTTTTTACCTTGGTGTAGAGAAACAGATGCATATTCCCCCGCGCGCACTGCACCTCGATGAGGTGGGTGATGATCTGGTTCAGCAGACCCTCGCCCTGATGGGCGCTGCTGACGGCGAAGCACCGCAGGGTGTTGCCGAAGCAGCTGCCGGTGCCGATGACGTTGTATTCCTCGTCGAACATGGCGCAGATGTAGTCCAGATTGCCGTCGCGGCGGATGCCCTCCTGACTCAGCAGTGTGTCGATTTGGGCCAGAACGGTTTTATCGGTCGGACAGACCTGCGAAATGGTATATTCACTCATCGATATTCCCTTCAGTAGTAACAAAATGGAGCAGCCAGGTCAGCGCCAGCAGGTCGGCACTGCCGCCGGGCGAGAGATTTTCTGCAATGAACCGGTCATCCAGCGCCGCGAGGGCATCTTTGTCCGGGTAAGTTGTCTGGGCCAGAAGGGCTTTCAGCTCTTCGGTGAGGGCCAGCTGACGCTCCCGGCTCGAGCGGGCAATGATGTTGGTATCGGTGCTGTTGGCCAGGATGGCCAGCAGTGCGCCGCCGCCGACGCGGTCGAAGTCGTAACCCTTGGCAAGGCCCTCTTCCAGCACCGGCAGACCGACATTCAGCACTGCGGGAAGTCCGGCTTCCACCTGCCCGCGCACACCGGTGATGCCGTACCGGATATAAAGCTTCTGGCCCACGGTGGCGGCGTTTTCGGCAGTGACGCCTGCAAAATCCTTCTCGGTCAGGCCCGCCGTCATGGCGGATACTTCCGCCAGCACCCGGGCAGCTTCGGCCCAGAGGGAGCGGTCGAGACGTCCCAGCGCCGCGCAGACGATGCCCACCGAAAAGACCGCGCCCTTGTGGGTGTTGACGCCGCCGGTGGCGTCCAGCATCTCGCCCTCGGCCTCACAGCCCAGAGGCCGCAGGGCCGCGAAGGTCTCGGGCGCGGGCTGTTTCGCCGTCTCGCGGCCCGTCCGGGCGCAGGCTTCAAAATAGGGGTAGAGCGCTGCGGCGCTGTCCATGAAGGTGAAGACGTCCATGTCCTTATGGCTTCCGCTGTTGCGCCGGTCCACAAGGCCGGGCTTCGGGGTGGTGGTCACTTCGTAGAGCAGGGCGCGGACGGCCAGACGGGCCGCGTCGGCAATGTCCTGCGCGTCCCGGGCCTCGGTCAAGATCTCCGTCGTCTTTTCCTGCAGTTCGGCCACGGTATGGATGCGGCGGCTGCTGCACACCTTAGCAGGCCCGCCGCAGATGAGACAGCGGCGGCCTTCGAGGTCCAGCTCTTCTCTGTCCACTTTGAGGCCGTCCGGACGGATAACGTCCATGTCGAACAGCCGCCCCAGCGGGGTGGCGTCCTCGATGTCGGTGGTAAATTTCTTGATGGTCAGCGGGTCGGCGTCCAGCACATAGAATGCCTCGCAGCCGGTCACTTCCCGGACGGCGTCCTGATACAGCGGCGTCAGCTTTGCCCTCAGAAACTGCTGGCGCAGCAGCTGACGCCCCCGCGCAAAGCCCCGCCGGATGAGGGGCGAATCCTTTACCGGGCCGCAGATATTCATGGTAAAGCAGATGAGAGGCTTGTGGTACCGGGCCAGCAGCTCCTGCTGGTGCTGCACCCGGCGCTCCCGTGCATCCAGCATCTGGACCAGCGAAACAGTCGTTTCCATGTTTTTCTCCTCTCAGCGGTGCTTTTTGAGCATGTCCATAAAGAGCTGCACCTGCGGCAGGGCGGCTGCATCTCTCTGGCAGAAAATATAGGTGCGCCGGACGAAGGGCTCGCCGTTCTCGAAGGTGCAGGGCTTGACATAGCCCTTGAAGTTATCCAGCGCCACTTCCGGCATCAGCGCCCAGCCAAGGCCTCGCTCCACCATCTCACGGCAGACCATGATGTTATCCACCACAAAATTGCCCACATCGTTGGTCACGCCGTTCTCGTAGCGCCAGCGGGCCATCTGGGCGCTGATGGTGGCGTCGCTGCTGTGGTCGATATAAAGGTAATCGGAGATGGGTCTGTCCTTGTTCTCCTCGCTGCAGATCAGGCAGATATTCTCCTGCGAGAGCAGGAACTGGGTACCGTCCCACGGATACTCGCCCCGCAGCACTGCCACGTCCAGCGAGGAGTCCAGCATCTGCTGATAGATGTTCCGGCTGTGGCCGGTAGCGATGTCGAGGCGTACCTTCGGGTAGGCTTTGTGGTACTCGGTCAGCACCTCGGGCAGGCGGTAGTAGGAGAAGTTCACCGAGATGCCGGCCCGCAGGGTGCCGCAGGCTTCGCCCTGGATGGAAGCCAGCTGGCGGCGCATCTTTTCCATCTCGCGGGCGGCGGCAGCGCTGTGGAGCAGCACCTGTTCACCGGCCGGCGTGAAGCGGATGCCCTGCCGTGAGCGCAGGACGATCTCCACCCCCAGCTCCTGTTCCAGCGCCTTGATGCGCTTGGAAAGTGCCGACTGGGTCATGTACAGTTTGTCCGCTGCGTGGGTGATGTTGCGCGTCTCGTCCAGCGCGTGCAGCAGCTCGTAATCTTTTTCGTCCATCGTAGCTCTCCCCCTATTGCCCTTTATTTTTCTTATCATTCCTGTTTGCGCTTCATCCAGGCGCATTTTGCTCAGATTCCATATCCGTTATTCATAATACAACAGATTTCAGCAAATGAAAAGGGGGATATTCGCCTTGATTTTCCCGAAAGTCCATTCCAAGATGGAATAACTCAGCACTTTTCTTGCAGTTTTCTTAACTCTGCCTTAATTCCATCTTAATGCGGTGTTGTTGTACACAACATCTTCATTTTTTCTCTGCCGACGGGCGGTCTTTCTCCCGCAGTACAGAAAACGCCGTTCTCTTTTCATTTTTGCCTGAAAAATCAGAAAAAGTCCAGTTTATTGGACATTATTTGCATTATCATAAAAACAAGAAAAACTCGTTTCTTTCGTCTTTGTCACATTGCAGATTTTTCCGTCTGCTTTTTGTGCAAAGTCACGGAATTTTTCGTCGAAAAACGCGTTTTGTTGACAGCCGCTTTTTGAAAAGCGTATCCTTATTGCAAACCAGAGTCAGGAGGTCATTTTATGGAGCACTCCACACGTCTTGCCCACATCAGCGAGGACGGCACCCGCACCCAGACCGTCTACGACCATCTCGCCGGCACTGCCAGACTGGCCGGTTCCTTCGCAGCCCCCTTCGGGGCGCAGAGCGAGGCCGAATTTGCCGCGTGGCTCCACGACGTCGGGAAGTACAGCGACGCCTTCCAGCTGCGGCTCAAAGGCGGCCCCAAGGTGGACCACTCCACCGCCGGGGCGCAGGAGGCCTGGGTTCGCCAACATCTCCACACTGCCTTTGCCGTGGCCGGACACCACAGCGGCCTGCCCGACGGCGGGAGCCCCGCCGATGACCCGGGCGACGCCACCCTGTTTGGCCGGAGCAAGAAGCCGGTAGCCCCCTACGACGGCTGGCAGGAAGTAACGCTCCCCGCCTCGACGCCGCCCGCGTGGGCCTGCGCCGACCCGCTGAGCCTCGCGTTCTTTACCCGGATGCTCTACTCCTGCCTCGTAGACGCCGACTTCATCGACACCGAGACCTTCATGGACGGCAAGGCCGCACCCCGGGGCAGCGGCACGGACATCGCCGCGCTGCGGGACATCGTCTCGGCACAGGCGCAGCGCTATCTCAGGGCCGAGTCGCCCTCACCCGTCAGCGTCCAGCGCAACACCGTCCTCCGCGCCTGTCTCGAGAAAGGCGCGCACGGCCCGCAGGGGCTCTACACCCTCACCGTACCCACCGGCGGCGGCAAGACCTTCGCCTCCCTCGCCTTTGCGCTGGAGCACGCCGCCGCCCAGAAGATGAAGCGGGTCATCTACGTCATCCCTTATATGTCCATCATCGATCAGACCGCCGCCGTCTTCTCGGGCCTGTTGGGCGCAGAAAATGTTCTGGCCGACTTCTCCAACGCCGAGTACAAGACTGTTGAGCAGGACGACCTGACCCCCGCCCAGTACCGCCAGATGCTGGCCAGCGAAAACTGGGACGCCCCCGTCGTGGTGACGACGGCGGTGCAGTTCTTCGAGTCGCTCTACGCCAACCGCAGCAGCCGCTGCCGCAAGCTCCACAACATCGCCGACAGCGTCATCATCTTCGACGAGGCGCAGACCCTCCCGGGCGACTACCTTGCCCCCTGCGTCAGCGCCATCGCCCAGCTCATCCAGCATTACCACTCCACGGCCATCCTCTGCACGGCCACCCAGCCTGCCCTTGAGCCGCTGTTCCGGCACTTTGCGCCGGAGCTCCACCCGCAGGAGATCACGCCCGACGCGGCCCGCCTCTACGAAGTGCTCCGGCGCACCACCCTGCAAGACCTCGGCACCCTGCCGCAGGAGGAGTTCGCCGCCCGGCTGGCAAATCATCCGCAGGTGCTCTGCGTGGTCAACCGCCGCAAGACGGCCCAGCAGCTCTACGCTGCTCTGCCCGCCGAGGGCAGCTACTGCCTGACCACCCTGCTCTGCGCCGCCGACCGCCGCCGTCAGCTGGACGCCATCCGCCAGCGGCTGAAAAAGGGTCTGCCCTGCCGGGTGGTGTCCACCTCTCTCATCGAGGCGGGCGTGGACGTGGATTTTCCCGTCGCTTACCGGGAGCAGTGCGGTCTTGACTCGCTCTTACAGACTGCCGGGCGCTGCAACCGCGAGGGGCGGCGGGGCGCAGAGGAAAGCATCGTCTACCGGTTCCGGCTGGACGAGTGTTCCACGCCCCAGATGCTCAGGCAGAACGTCAGCGCGCTGGACTACACCGCCCGGCATCAATCCATGCTCGACACTCCCAAAGCCATCAAAGCTTACTTTGAGGAGCTTCTTGAGCTGCGCGGCATGCCTTCTGATTTGAGCGTTCCCAACGCTATAGACAAACATGGGATTCTGGGTGCCTTTCTCCGGGGCATCCGTGGCTGCCAGCTCCCCTTTGCACAGGTGGCGGAGGAATTCCGCCTTATCGAGAACGCTGCTCGCACGGTCTATCTGCCCGTCGGCGAGGGGGCGGCCCTCTGTGAACAACTGCAAAGCGGACACGTCACCCGGACGCTGCTGCGGAAGCTGGGCGTTTACAGTGTCTCCTGTTATAAGGACCAGTTCGACAAGCTCGACGCCGCCGGGGCGCTGGAACTGCGGCCCGATGGTTCCGCCATCCTCACCGACACCAGCTGCTACAGTGAAAAGACCGGCCTTGCCATGGATGTGGAGACGGGCATCGGCCTTTACTTCTAAAAGAAAGAGGTGGTTGCAATGGCTAACATTCATCTTCGTCTGAAAATTCAACTTCACCTAGAAAGGAGGCGATGCTGATGTCCATGCTCATTGAGGTATGGGGCGACTATGCTTGTTTCACTCGTCCGGAAATGAAGACCGAGCGTGTGAGCTACGACATGATCACTCCATCCGCTGCGCGGGGCCTTGTGGAGGCCATCTACTGGCACCCCGGGCTGCGCTACACCATCGATGCCATCTATCTGCTCAAGCCCTTCGGCCTTGACCCCGAGGACGAAGCGTCCACCGAGGAGTACACCCAGCGGCCCATCCGGTTCACCAACATCCGGCGCAACGAGGTCAAGTCCACCCTGCTGTCCTCCGCCGCCCTCAGTGCGGCCAAGGGCGGCACGCCGCCGGTGCTCTACACCTCGGAGGACATCCAGCAGCGGGCCGCGATGGTCCTGCAGGACGTCCACTACGTCATCGAGTGCCACTTTGATTTGACGGACAAGGCCGCCCCCAGCGACAATCCCGGCAAGTTCCAGGACATCCTGCGCCGACGCCTGCGCAAAGGCCAGTGCTATCACCAGCCCTGTTTCGGGTGCCGGGAGTTCCCGGCCAACTTCCGGGAGTGGCCGGGCGGCAGCATTCCGGCGCTGAAGGTCACGCAGGACCTCGGCTTCATGCTCCACAGCCTCGATTACTCTGATTCGGCCAACATCCGCAGCCAGTTCTTCCGCGCAAAGCTGGTGGACGGCGTGATGGAATGCCGGGACGTGGAGGTGTTTACATGATACTCCAAGCACTCACCGCCTATTATGAGCAGCTCTTGAAGCAGGGCAAGGTGGAGGCCCCCGGCTGGGACAGTAAGTTCAAAGTCAGCTATGAACTACGCCTCGGCCCCGACGGCCAGCTCCTCGCCCTCAACGACCTGCGGCAGGAAGTCCCCAAGGGAAAAAAGACCGTCATCGCCCCCCGTGAGCTTCCTGTCCCCCACCGGGTCAAGCGCGCCTCCGGCGTCGCCGCGAACTTTTTGTGCGACAATACGTCCTATCTGCTGGGCGCAGACGAAAAGGGCAAGCCCGAGCGTTCCCGCCAGTGCTTCGAGGCTTGCGCCGCTCTCCACCACAAGGTGCTCGACGGCGTGGACTCCCCTGCCTCCAAAGCCATCCTCGCCTTTTTTGACAGCTGGGAGCCGGATACAGCCCCCACCCACCCGCTGCTGGCAGAGCAGTGGGCCGACCTGAACAACAACGCGAACCTTGTGTTCGGCTACGAATCCCCCGACGGCGCCCACTGGCTGGCCACCACAGATGACGCCATCCGGGACGCCTGGCAGTCCGCCTTTGACACCTCTGATGCAGACGCCGAGATGGCCCGTTGCCTCATCACCGGCAAAGAGGCCGGCATCGCCCGCATCCACCCCGCCATCAAAGGTGTGATGGGCGCACAGGCCGCCGGTGCGGCACTGGTCTCCTTCAACGCACCCGCTTTCTGCTCCTATGGCCATGAGCAGGGTGCCAACGCCCCCGTCAGCGAGTATGCGGCCTTCGCCTACACCACGGCCCTCAATCTGCTGCTGGCTGACCGGAACTGCTGTCAGCGCATCGGCGACACCACCATCGTCTGCTGGGCCGAAAACGCCGCTCCCGCCTACTCAAACGCCATGCTGATGTTTTTCTGCGGCGGTGCCGAGGCGCGCGGCGTCTCGGAAAGCGACCTTGCCGCCGCACTGAAAGCCCTTTCTCAGGGACGCCCCGTCTCCTTCCTCGATGACAAGCTGGACCCGAACCAGAACTTCTATGTGCTGGGCATCTCGCCCAACGCGGCCCGGCTCTCCGTCCGGTTCTTCCTGCACAGCAGCTTCGGACAGTTTGCCAAAAATCTGCAGGACCACGCCGACCGGCTCAGCATCACCCGCCCCGCCTTCGACAAGTGGGAAAACCTGTCGGTCTGGGCGCTGGCGCAGGAGACGGTCAACCAGAAATCCCGGGACAAAAATCCATCGCCTCAGCTGGTGGGCGATCTGCTCCGGGCCATCCTCACCGGCGGACCCTATCCCGCCACCCTGCTCAACGGCGTGACCCTCCGCATCCGGGCCGAACGGGAAGTCACCCGGGGCCGCGCCGCCATCCTGAAAGCCTACTATCTCCGCAACTACCCCACCGAGCTCAACAAGGAGGTATTTACCGTGAGCCTGAACGAAAGCAGCAATGTCCCCTATGTTCTGGGGCGTCTCTTCTCTGTGCTGGAGACGATCCAGAGCGTCGCCAATCCCGGCATCAACGCCACCATCAAAGACCGGTACTTCAACTCGGCCTGTGCCACCCCGGCAACAGCCTTCCCTACGCTGGTCAAGCTGGCTCAGAAGCATCTGCAGAAGATGAGCACCCCCAACGAGGTGCATTTCAGCAAACAGCTCACCGAACTGATGGCCCAGCTGCCCGAGACAGGCTTCCCGGCGCGGCTCAGCCTGCCGGAGCAGGGTGCCTTTGAGATCGGCTACTACCACCAGACCCAGAAACGCTACGCCAAAAAGAATGAGGAGGAATAAACCATGTCTGAGCCCATCAAGAACCGCTATGATTTCGTCATCCTGTTCGACGTCGAGAACGGCAACCCCAACGGCGACCCCGATGCAGGCAATATGCCCCGTATCGACCCCGAGACGGGCTACGGTCTGGTGACCGACGTCTGCCTCAAGCGGAAGATCCGCAACTATGTCGAGACCCTGAAAGAGGACGAAAAAGGCTATCGTATCTACATCAAGGACGGCGTTCCCCTCAACCGCAGCGACGCCGAGGCCATCAGCACTCTGGGCATCGACCCCGACCTGAAAGCCGCCAAAAAGGCCGACCCCGACATCGATGCCAAGCTGCGGGACTATATGTGCGAGAACTACTTCGACATCCGCACCTTCGGTGCCGTCATGACCACCTTCGTCAAGGGTGCGCTGAACTGCGGTCAGGTGCGCGGCCCCGTCCAGCTGAGCTTTGCTCGGTCGGTAGACCCCATCGTCCCGCAGGAAGTCACCATCACCCGCGTGGCCATCACTACCGAGGCCGATGCCGAGAAGAAGGGTACTGAGATGGGCCGCAAGCACATCGTGCCTTACGCCCTCTACCGCGCCGAGGGCTATGTCTCGGCCAACCTCGCCCGGAAGACCACCGGCTTCTCCGAGGATGATTTGAAGCTTCTGTGGACTGCCATTCTGAATATGTTCGAGAACGACCACAGCGCCGCCCGCGGCAAGATGGCCGTGCGGGAGCTCATCGTGTTCAAGCACGATTCTGAGCTGGGCAATGCCCCGGCCTACAAGCTCTTCGACTCCGTCACCGTCCGGCGCAAGTCCGATGTGGGCGCCGCCCGCAGCTACCGCGACTACACCGTCACGGTGGCAGACACTCTGCCGGAAGGAGTCACCTGCGAGAGGCTGTCCTGATGGCCGGCCCGGACGACTGGCTGCCCCTGTCGGGCATCCAGCACTTCTGCTTCTGCCGCCGCCAGTGGGCGCTCATCCATCTGGAACAGCAGTGGGCGGAGAACCGCCGCACCGTCGAAGGCCAGCTCGACCACGCCCGCTGTCATGACGCAGACCAGACCGAACGGCGCGGCGGCCTGCTCATCACCCGTGGGATGCAGGTGGTCAGCCGTCGGCTTGGCCTGAGCGGAAACTGCGACGTCGTCGAGTTCCGGGCCGACCCAGAGGGCATCCCCCTGCAAAGCACGGAAGGGCTCTGGAAGCCCATGCCTGTCGAGTACAAGCATGGCCGCGCCAAGGCCGACGACGCCGACCGGCTGCAGCTCTGCGCACAGGCCATGGCGCTGGAAGAGATGCTGGTGTGCAGCATCCCGGAGGGTGCGCTCTTCTACGAGGAAACGCGGCGGCGGGAGGTCCTGCCGCTGACCGAAGAACTCCGCCAGGCCACCCAAAAGATGGCCGACGAGATGCACGCCTATTTTGCCCGGGGCTATACCCCCAAGTCAAAGCCCGGCACCCACTGCAGCGCCTGCTCCCTCAAAGAGCTCTGCCTCCCCGTGCTATATCAGCGTGCCGACCCGAAAGCCTATCTCCGCGCCCATCTGGACGAGATGCAGGAGGCCGCGCCATGAGAAAGTTTTTGAACACGCTCTACGTCCTCAACAAGGACGCCTACCTTTCCCTCGAGGGGGAGAACATCGTCCTGCTCTGCAACAAGACTGAAATTGGCCGAGTCCCACTCCACAGGCTGGAAGGCATCGTCTGCTTCAGCTATCCCGGCGCAAGCCCTGCCCTGATGGGCAAATGCGCCCGCCTCGGGGTCGATTTGAGCTTTTTCAGCCCGCAGGGACGCTTTCTGGCCCGGGCCGTAGGCGAAGAGCGGGGCAACGTCCTGCTGCGGCAGACCCAGTACCGCATCGCAGACAGCGAGGCAGAGAGCTGTCTCTATGCGCGCAATTTCATCCTGGGCAAAGTCTATAACGCCCGCTGGGTGCTGGAACGGGCCACCCGCGACCATCCCCAGCGGGTGCCGGTGGAACAGCTCAAACGCACCAGCGCCCAGCTGGCGGCAGCGCTGCCCCTTATCGAGCAGTGCGACGACCTCGACCAGCTTCGCGGTCTGGAGGGCGAGGCGGCACAGCGGTATTTCGACTGCTTTGATTCACTTATCCTGCAGCAGCACGATGATTTTTCTTTCGCTGGCCGAAGCCGCCGCCCGCCTCTGGACAACACCAATGCCCTGCTCTCCTTCGCTTATTCGCTTCTGGCCTCCGACTGCACGGCGGCTCTTCAGAGTGTGGGCCTCGACCCCTACGTCGGCTTTCTCCACCGCGCCCGGCCCGGGCGCAGGAGCCTCGCCCTCGACCTCATGGAAGAGCTGCGCACTGTTTACGCCGACCGTTTTGTGCTCTCCTGCATCAACCAGAAGATCATGACGCCGAAGCATTTCCAGAAGCAGGAGAACGGAGCTGTCCTTCTCACCGATGAGGGCCGCCGCGCCTTTCTGGGCGGGTGGCAGACCCGCAAACAGGAGACCATCACCCACCCGTTCCTGAACGAAAAGCTTCCGTGGGGCCTCGTGCCTTATGTGCAGGCTCTGCTTCTGGCCCGCACCCTGCGGGGCGATATGGAGCTTTACCCGCCATTTTTCTGGAAGTGAGGGATGTGTATGCTGGTCCTTATCACCTACGACGTCAACACCGAAACTCCTGCCGGGCGCAAACGTCTGCGCAAAGTCGCCAAGCGCTGTGTGGACCACGGCCAGCGGGTGCAGAACTCCGTGTTCGAGTGTCTGCTGGATGCCGCGCAGTATGCCGTTCTCAAGGCGGAGCTGACGGCCCTCATCGATCCCGCGCTGGACAGCCTGCGCTTCTACCAGCTGGGCAACAACTATAAGAGCAAGGTGGAGCATATCGGCGTTCATCCGCCCTTCGAGCAGGACGGCCTGCTGTTGTTCTGAGTTTCCCGCCCCGGTGCGAAGGGTGAGTTCTCAGCATTTTTCCGGCACCTTCGCACCGGATTTTTGTGTCATTTTGCATGATTTGGATAGTTCTTTGACCCGTTGTAAATCAAGGCTCTTCTAAATTCGTGCAGAATGTTGTATAATTTATAAGAAAATAGAGATTTTGTCTCTGTTTTTGCTGTCGCCCTCCTCGCGGAGGGCGTGGATAGAAATTGTGTAGTTGTCTCCGTAGTGCCAACTGTCCAGCGTCGCCCTCCTCGCGGAGGGCGTGGATAGAAATAAAAACGTCTTTAATAGCCTCAACAACCTAAACACGTCGCCCTCCTCGCGGAGGGCGTGGATAGAAATTATTACCCTGTCTTCGCAAACCTGGGCGAACAGGTCGCCCTCCTCGCGGAGGGCGTGGATAGAAATTGGTTAATTTTAATGTTGATACTTTTGTGGAAAAGTCGCCCTCCTCGCGGAGGGCGTGGATAGAAATTTTTTTCAGAATGGCCTGTTCGCCCAGGTTTGCGAGTCGCCCTCCTCGCGGAGGGCGTGGATAGAAATAAACGTCAGGCCTGCAACCTTGCCCGGGTCGCCGGTCGCCCTCCTCGCGGAGGGCGTGGATAGAAATTGGTCGAAGATAACGAGTTTGCCGTCTGTGCATTGTCGCCCTCCTCGCGGAGGGCGTGGATAGAAATTTTGAAGATTTTTTATAAACAACAAAGCCCCGGCGGTCGCCCTCCTCGCGGAGGGCGTGGATAGAAATTCAAAAATGCGGTTGAAGGTACTGGTTTTCATGGCGTCGCCCTCCTCGCGGAGGGCGTGGATAGAAATTTTCAAGTCCCTGCTGATAGGTGTGGTCATGCCGGGTCGCCCTCCTCGCGGAGGGCGTGGATAGAAATACCGAACGAGAAGACAAGGTGGCAGAGCGCAACTGTCGCCCTCCTCGCGGAGGGCGTGGATAGAAATGCTGCTGCTCTCGTTGTGCTGCTGACTGCCGCCGGTCGCCCTCCTCGCGGAGGGCGTGGATAGAAATTGCGCCGACTATGACATATGTATCTCTGCCGTCGCGGGTCGCCCTCCTCGCGGAGGGCGTGGATAGAAATCATTTTTTCATAGATCAGATACCCTCCACGCTGGTCGCCCTCCTCGCGGAGGGCGTGGATAGAAATACCACCGTGCGCCTGTTTCGGTATATGTGGTCTGGTCGCCCTCCTCGCGGAGGGCGTGGATAGAAATTCGGTGATCGGCAATGGACAGCCGCCTATCTGGGTCGCCCTCCTCGCGGAGGGCGTGGATAGAAATCCACTCGCCCGCACGGCTGTACTCGCCGCCCTCGGTCGCCCTCCTCGCGGAGGGCGTGGATAGAAATTCTATGCAAATCCGTGGAACATCTGCCCACCAGAAAGTCGCCCTCCTCGCGGAGGGCGTGGATAGAAATTTGTTCCCTTTTCGTCTTTTTGCAGTAACGGCGAAGGTCGCCCTCCTCGCGGAGGGCGTGGATAGAAATTTGATACGCCACATGGGGTTAATGTCGGTCTTGGTCGCCCTCCTCGCGGAGGGCGTGGATAGAAATTTCTTTAGCAGCAGCTTGACCGCTTCGGTGTTGTACAGGTCGCCCTCCTCGCGGAGGGCGTGGATAGAAATCGAAGTGGACGAAGGTGACGCCGGACAGCGAAAAGTCGCCCTCCTCGCGGAGGGCGTGGATAGAAATCAGAAAATCCCTCAGCTTGCCCTCGTAGTTGAAGGGGTCGCCCTCCTCGCGGAGGGCGTGGATAGAAATTTTTGCGCAAAGGCAGCCCGTGGGCGCAGCCGCGTCGCCCTCCTCGCGGAGGGCGTGGATAGAAATACACCGGAGAAGGTCAGGCCGTCCGTCCCGAAATGGTCGCCCTCCTCGCGGAGGGCGTGGATAGAAATTGTAAACTATGGGCGTTTTTGCGTTACTGGTATGGTCGCCCTCCTCGCGGAGGGCGTGGATAGAAATCGACTCGATGCCGTGCAGGAACTTGATGAAGCCGGTCGCCCTCCTCGCGGAGGGCGTGGATAGAAATGCTCAGGATGACGTAGATCTTGTCGGACTCAGGCGGTCGCCCTCCTCGCGGAGGGCGTGGATAGAAATTGGAGATGGACGAAATGACCGTTTCGGTGGTGGAGTCGCCCTCCTCGCGGAGGGCGTGGATAGAAATTTATGCTACCCGCTCAACGATCAGATTGCTGTTTGCGTCGCCCTCCTCGCGGAGGGCGTGGATAGAAATATGCCGGGGGCGAGAGCACCCACAATGGTGCCGTCGTCGCCCTCCTCGCGGAGGGCGTGGATAGAAATTGCAAGCCGCCCTTTACGGCCTCGACCGCGCTGCGTCGCCCTCCTCGCGGAGGGCGTGGATAGAAATCCAGCGGAATCCCTCTCTCACCCTCCGGCGAGCTGTCGCCCTCCTCGCGGAGGGCGTGGATAGAAATCTGATTGGGCTTGATGTCGTCCTTGACCCGGCCAACGTCGCCCTCCTCGCGGAGGGCGTGGATAGAAATTGTATGGTCGCCTCGATGCCCTGAAAGCCGGCACCGTCGCCCTCCTCGCGGAGGGCGTGGATAGAAATTTCCACGGGGGCAAGGTAGAGCTGGTTTGTGTCTCGTCGCCCTCCTCGCGGAGGGCGTGGATAGAAATCGTCCGTGTGAATAACATGGTACGGGTGCAGCGCGTCGCCCTCCTCGCGGAGGGCGTGGATAGAAATCGTCTACGAAAGTGAACGGTGATTTTGAAATTGAGTCGCCCTCCTCGCGGAGGGCGTGGATAGAAATTTAAAACCGCTTTTGCGCGGTCAAAGAAAAACTGGGTCGCCCTCCTCGCGGAGGGCGTGGATAGAAATAACGCTGACGGCTTCGTGTTGGGAGGGATTTATCCGTCGCCCTCCTCGCGGAGGGCGTGGATAGAAATCTGTCGCAGCTGTGCCATGATGCCGGCCTGTCGCGTCGCCCTCCTCGCGGAGGGTGTGGATAGAAATCAAACTGCAAACCATCATGGCCGGGTGCAGCGGTCGCCCTCCTCGCGGAGGGCGTGGATAGAAATAACAACCTGTTATTGTTGTCTTAACGGTTTCAAGTCGCCCTCCTCGCGGAGGGCGTGGATAGAAATCTTGAAGAAGTTGATGACGGAGTTGACCGCATTGCGTCGCCCTCCTCGCGGAGGGCGTGGATAGAAATTCCATTGAAAAGTCTCCCCGCCGTGTATAGCTCCGGTCGCCCTCCTCGCGGAGGGCGTGGATAGAAATTCAAGCACAAGGTAGGTGAACGGAACCTCGCCGACGGTCGCCCTCCTCGCGGAGGGCGTGGATAGAAATATCGTGGACTGGGTCATGTCGAACAAGGCATACTTGTCGCCCTCCTCGCGGAGGGCGTGGATAGAAATTTTTTAATTGCCACTAAGCCGTCATCTTTCAGCGGTCGCCCTCCTCGCGGAGGGCGTGGATAGAAATCACCCCCCCTGCGGCCTGTTTTGCTAGGTGTGGGTCGCCCTCCTCGCGGAGGGCGTGGATAGAAATACGATTGTTTCCGTGTCGGTTTCGACGTAGGAAATGTCGCCCTCCTCGCGGAGGGCGTGGATAGAAATAAGAAATTAAACAGTCCCATGAAGTACCTCCTCCCGTCGCCCTCCTCGCGGAGGGCGTGGATAGAAATAGCTATCCAACGGAGGCCCTGTGTGCCGCAGTCGTCGCCCTCCTCGCGGAGGGCGTGGATAGAAATATTGACATTAACCGCGAGTTCACCGCCGCAGCCAGGTCGCCCTCCTCGCGGAGGGCGTGGATAGAAATTCAGTGTCATCCGTATCGGAGACATTCAACTCCAGTCGCCCTCCTCGCGGAGGGCGTGGATAGAAATACTGAGGCTCTCAAGGATAAGCTGGACGGCATTGGTCGCCCTCCTCGCGGAGGGCGTGGATAGAAATTCGTGCCTTGCCGCATCTACTACGACACCCCCGAGTCGCCCTCCTCGCGGAGGGCGTGGATAGAAATCTGTAATTTTGTCATGCACAGACTTTTTTCTCGGGTCGCCCTCCTCGCGGAGGGCGTGGATAGAAATAAAACACCAAAAGAAAAGTTCCTGCCCGATGATGGTCGCCCTCCTCGCGGAGGGCGTGGATAGAAATTCATAGGCGGCGAGCTTCTGGACGAGCACCTCCGTCGCCCTCCTCGCGGAGGGCGTGGATAGAAATCTCGGGTCTCTTGGTATTGAGGGAGTATCTAAGAAGGTCGCCCTCCTCGCGGAGGGCGTGGATAGAAATTTTTCAAGGATGAACTTTGTCCGGCTCTTTTCCCGTCGCCCTCCTCGCGGAGGGCGTGGATAGAAATAGATACGAGGCGAGCCCCATCTGCCGGGCCTCGTGTCGCCCTCCTCGCGGAGGGCGTGGATAGAAATCCGAGTGAGCTGGTCGACGTTGGCGTCCCACTGGTCGCCCTCCTCGCGGAGGGCGTGGATAGAAATATAACATCACCTCAAACCATCGGAAACGCCATCCAGTCGCCCTCCTCGCGGAGGGCGTGGATAGAAATTTTGAAAAGTTAAATAAAAACTAAGTTCTAAAGTTGTCGCCCTCCTCGCGGAGGGCGTGGATAGAAATAATCTTGCCTTTTGCCAGCTTGCGGTTGTCAGCTGTCGCCCTCCTCGCGGAGGGCGTGGATAGAAATCCTCCTCGTTCATTTGCCTGTAGTTGGCCAGTGCCTCTGTCGCCCTCCTCGCGGAGGGCGTGGATAGAAATACCAGCACGGCGCACTCTGCGCTGCATCCGTCCGCGTCGCCCTCCTCGCGGAGGGCGTGGATAGAAATCGTTTGGAGCATCGGGGGTTTGCTTATGCCAGCGCGTCGCCCTCCTCGCGGAGGGCGTGGATAGAAATCCAGTCGAACATCTATTGTTTGACTGGGAATTTTGTCGCCCTCCTCGCGGAGGGCGTGGATAGAAATCCATTCCGTGCACGAAGAGCCTCGCCAAGGCGAGTCGCCCTCCTCGCGGAGGGCGTGGATAGAAATTTGGAGACGACAGCCGAGGTACCCGTAAGCGCTCGGTTGCCCTCCTCGCGGAGGGCGTGGATAGAAATAGCTTCTGGTGGTGCGCCGCCAGCTCTTCCTCGCGTCGCCCTCCTCGCGGAGGGCGTGGATAGAAATCCTTACGCCCAGCACTTTCTGGCAGTCCAGCTCGGTCGCCCTCCTCGCGGAGGGCGTGGATAGAAATTATTTCACGGTTTGCATTGCGAACTGGAAACTCTGGTCGCCCTCCTCGCGGAGGGCGTGGATAGAAATAACGTGGATACCCGGCCATTCATGGTCTGGCTTTGGGTCGCCCTCCTCGCGGAGGGCGTGTATAGAAATCGTTTGGAGCATCGGGGGATTTTTTATTTTTGGGGGTCGCCCTCCTCGCGGAGGGCGTGGATAGAAATCGGTCGATGGCTGGGGCGAAGATGATTCTTTCCCGTCGCCCTCCTCGCGGAGGGCGTGGATAGAAATCTTCCGTAGGAACAAAAGAGCCCTGCCCGGACATCGTCGCCCTCCTCGCGGAGGGCGTGGATAGAAATAAGAACATGCACCGCACCGTCACCGGCGTTGTGGGGTCGCCCTCCTCGCGGAGGGCGTGGATAGAAATACAAATGCTGGAGTTTTGTTCTTGGCGCATACAAGTCGCCCTCCTCGCGGAGGGCGTGGATAGAAATTTGAGCACCTGCGCCTTCGTGTAGCCGCTGACCGTGTCGCCCTCCTCGCGGAGGGCGTGGATAGAAATGATCAGCTGCATGGTGTAGTCGTCAATGGCCTTGGTCGCCCTCCTCGCGGAGGGCGTGGATAGAAATTTCCAGTGCAAAGCATACACGCACGACGGCGACAGTCGCCCTCCTCGCGGAGGGCGTGGATAGAAATTCTTTACCGACCGAAATGGGAGCATACCGAATACGTCGCCCTCCTTGCGGAGGGCGTGGATAGAAATGGCTCTCTCTCGGATAAGATGGTCGAGCGGTTGCGTCGCCCTCCTTGCGGAGGGCGTGGATAGAAATTGACAACATCGGCTTGACTATGCCGGTACAGCCGTCGCCCTCCTCGCGGAGGGCGTGGATAGAAATATCCGGCGGCACGGCAGCCAAAGCCAGAGCGTCGGTCGCCCTCCTCGCGGAGGGCGTGGATAGAAATAACCTGATGCAGGGCCTGATGGACGGCCTGCCCACGTCGCCCTCCTCGCGGAGGGCGTGGATAGAAATTTATCCTCGGTGGTTGGTGGGGCGGGGTGACCGGGTCGCCCTCCTCGCGGAGGGCGTGGATAGAAATGTATGTGACGATATTTTCCCGCCGGGCGGCGTTCTGGTCGCCCTCCTCGCGGAGGGCGTGGATAGAAATCCTACCAGTTCCCCGCGCAGGGTGCCGTTACCGTCAGTCGCCCTCCTCGCGGAGGGCGTGGATAGAAATCACACACCGGTCACGGTCAGGCCGTCCAGACTGCGTCGCCCTCCTCGCGGAGGGCGTGGATAGAAATCTTATCAATCAGTTCTCCCAACTTTTGAGCCACGTCACCCTCCTCGCGGAGGGTACGGATAGAAACCAGTTTCCACCGCGAATCGGGCATCGCCACAATTTTTCCAAAAAGGAGTTTTCCATGCATACAGTTTCCCTCACCCATCAGCTCGTCGCCATCCAGGACGACTTTGACCTCGACAAGATCATCGAAAGCGGCCAGTGCTTCCGGCCACAGAAGCTGTCCGACGGGCGCTACCGTTTTCTTTCCGGCAGCGCACTTCTTTATCTGACTCCGCTGGGCGATGGTCAATACGACGCCGCATGGTATGGCTCAGATCGGGAGTACTGGGCCGACTACTTTGATTTGGGCCGGAACTATGCCGCGCTGCGGTGCAGCTTGGCGGGACAGAGCAGCTATCTGGACAAATCGCTCGATTTCGGGCAGGGCATCCGAATCCTGCATCAGGACCCATGGGAAATGCTCATCACCTTTCTCATCTCCCAGCGCAAGAGCATTCCGGCCATCCGCACCGCCGTGGAACACCTTGCCCGGTGCTGCGGCGAACCGCTCAGTGCCGAAGGCGATGAAGTTTTCCTCTTCCCTACCCCGCAGCAGCTCTGTGGCCTCTCTGAGGCGCAGCTGATGGGCTGTGGTCTGGGCTACCGCACCCGTTACATCCAGAACGCTGCCGCTCAGGCTTCTAGCGGCACACTCGACCTCGGTGCTCTGGCGGCGCTGCCCGACGACGCGCTCTTTTCCCGCCTCCTCGAGCTGGACGGCGTCGGCAAAAAGGTAGCAAACTGCGTCTGCCTCTTTGGCTATGGCCGTACCGCGATGGCTCCCATTGATGTCTGGATACAGCGACTCATTGATGAGGAATTCGGCGGCCGCGACCCTTTTCCTTCCTATGATCAGCAGGCTGGCATCGTACAGCAGTACTTGTTCTACTACAAACGCAGCACCAGCCGCAGCGTCGCTCACAAAAAATAAAAAAAGTTATTGACAACTCTCCATTTGGCTGGTATAATAACACACGTCGTCAGGGACGGCACACCAGCTATGGGGGATTAGCTCAGCTGGGAGAGCGCTTGCATGGCATGCAAGAGGT
>OKVH01000543.1_pt1 | contig 21086 bp, 10 predicted proteins | sample 1604791 | NCBI WGS metagenome assembly OKVH01 (sample SAMN01760919, study PRJEB22395) | human gut metagenome | reverse complement strand
GATAAGCTAGTGACTGGAGTTCAGACGTGTGCTCTTCCGATCTGTGGGGTTTGTGGCCCTGGGCGTTATGAGTCTGGCGTTCGAGTATGTGAATGCCAGTTTTTCAATCATGCTGCTCACGGGGTATTTCCTCCTCTTCATCATGAGAAGGAAGTTTCAATCCCATGCGCCTTTGGTGAGGAAATGCAATGCCGTGCTCGCCTTGGGCGTGATTCCTGGTATTTGCGTGATCGGCGTCGTGTGCGCCGTTTTGTTTCCACCGCCCCAGGATTACCTCTGTGAAAGAATCCAGGAGGAAATGAAGCGGGCAGAAGAGCAGCCTATGCTTGTACAGAATTCTTATGTGGGGAAGATGATCGAGACGGTGCAGTAGGCAAGGCTTATTATAATGTAATATATTGAGGTATTGTTCGACGAATTATTTTGGGTAAAAATCGCGAACAGCAGCATTTGCAGGTCGGGGGACCTGCGGGAGTGGGGGTAAGTTTTACTTTATGAAAAAGAAAATTCTTACACTGGCGGCAGTGGTAACACTGCCGTTTATTCTTCTTGTGATGTATCTTCTTGCCTCGATGGCAAGTTACAGCAATACTTATGATGAGATCGTAAGCAACATGACTGTAGCGAATAATTACAATCTGAATTTCAAGGAAGAGATGGACGAGAGCCTGTATAAGCTGGTTGTTGGCTACGTCACTCTGGATACCATCGAAACAGACAAAAGTCTTAAGAATCCATATACTTTAATAGATGAATTACGCAGCGAATTTACCAGACTGACAGCCATTACCACAGAATCTGAGAGCAAGCTGTGGCTGGAGAGTCTTCTTCGCAATATTGATACCCTGGAAAAAAGGGTGGACGATATTGTGGACAGTATTTCTGCCGGGGGCAGATACAATGAGAATATTGAGAAGCTGGACAATAATATTTACATTCTGACGGAACTGATCCAGGATGATATCCAGTATTATATCTATTATCAGACACGTTATATGGACAAGGTCACAGATACCCTGCAGGATCAGATCGGGCGGTTTATGGTGGTGTGCAGTGTGCTGATCGGCGTGCTGATCATTGTGGTTGCAGTCAGTGCGGTGATGATCGTTTCCGGTATTATACAGCCCATCAGTCAGCTGAACCAGGCTACGGAGAAGATTGCCCAGGGTGATTTCAATGCCAGAGCCCAGGCGGATTCCGATGATGAGGTGGCTGAGCTTGCAGTGAGCTTTAACAAAATGGCAGGAAGCATGCAGTCTCTGATCGATAAGGTGAAGGAAGACGAGCGGAAAATGCGAAAAGCAGATCTGCGCCTTCTTCAGGAGCAGATTCAGCCTCATTTTCTTTATAATACGCTGGACACCATTGTGTGGCTGATCGAGTCCAATGAGCCGGACGAAGCGGTGACCATGGTTGTTACACTGTCGGACTTTTTCCGTGAAATCCTCAGCAAAGGGAAGGAATTTATTTCCATTAAGGAAGAAGAAAAACACATCAGCAGTTACCTCCAGATTCAGGAGATGCGTTATCGGGATATTCTGGAATATGACATTCAGCTGGATCAGGTGATTTATAAATATCAGATTCTGAAACTGACCCTTCAGCCAGTGGTGGAGAATGCACTTTACCATGGAATCAAATATAAACGTGCCAAAGGCTGTATTCACATTCACGGGGAAAAAGAGGGCGATATTATCCGTCTGACTGTCCGGGATGATGGTGTGGGCATGGATGAGGAAGAGCTTGAACAGCTTCGCCAGCAGATCGAGAAGCCCTGCCAGGAGACGGAGAAGGGCTTTGGTCTGGCAAATGTAAATGAGCGTATCCACATGTATTTCGGACCGGAGTATGGAATGAAGATCCAGTCACAGAAGGGCAAGGGAACTACAGTGGAGATTGTGATCCCGGCTATTCTGGAAGCTCCGGTGGAGAAAACAGGGAATGATACAGCAAAAGCGGTTGATGTCAGCAATAGCGTGAATTCTGACGCAAATAAAAAAATAGAAAATAATCCGAAACAGCAGAATGACAATAAGATAATTGAGGGTGGACAGCCACAGCAGGAGGAGACAGGCGTATGAGACAGTTTATAAGAAAAAATATCTGGGCTGTGGCGCCGGTTGTGCTTGTGCTTATGGCACTGGCCCTTCTGGGAAGCCCTTTGAGCAGTAAAGTGCAGGAAACTCCTGCGGAGGACGATAATCTGATCGTAGTAGGTGTTGCCCAGGTGGGAAGCGAATCTGTATGGCGAAGTGCCCACACTCAGTCCATTCAGGACGCTTTCACCAGGGCAAACGGCTACATGCTGATTTTTGACAATGCTAGACAGAAGCAGGCCAATCAGATCAAGGCCATCCGAAGCTTTATTTCCCAGCAGGTGGATTATATCGTACTTTCTCCTATTGAGGAATCTGGATGGGACACTGTGCTTCAAGAGGCGAAGGATGCCGGGATTCCGGTAATTCTCATAGACCGTAAGGTTTCTGTGGATGATGACTCCCTCTATGCTTCCTGGGTTGGTTCCGATTTTGTCCGCGAAGGACAGGATGCTGGTTACTGGCTTGAGGATTACATGAAAAAGCAGGGCAGGGAAGATGACGAAGTTAACATTGTAGTGCTGAAAGGAACCAAAGGCGCCTCCGCCACCATCGGCAGAACCCGTGGGTTCAATGAAGTGGCAAAGGTGCAGCGCAATTGGAATATTTTGCAGCAGGTAGACGGAGAATTTACCACAGCAAAAGGAAAAGAAGAGATGGCAAGGCTTCTGGATCAGTATGAGGACATAGATGTGGTGGTTTCACAGAACGATGACATGACTTTTGGTGCTCTTGAAGCCATCAGAGAAGCAGGAAAAACTGCAGGAGTGAACGGCGATATTACGGTAATTTCCTTTGATGCGGTGGATGCCGGCGTGGAGCTGGTGAGAAACGGGGAGATCAACATTGATGTCCAGTGTAATCCTGACCAGGGAAAATACGTGGAGCAGATCATTCAGGATATGGAAGCTGGCAAAGAAATAGAGAAAGCATATTATGTTCCGGAGCGGGTGTATACCCAGGAGAACGTTGGGAGGAAGAAAATGTTACGGAAGGTATTTCTGGTTGAAGATGAGACGGTGATCCGCGAAGGGCTCAGGGACAGGATTCCCTGGGATCAGTTCGGATACCGTTTTGTAGGGGAAGCAGCAGATGGGGAAATGGCTTTGCCCCTGATCCGTAAGACGAAGCCGGATGTATTGATCACGGATATTAAAATGCCTTTTATGGATGGGCTTTCCTTAAGTAAAATTGTGAGCAAAGAATTTCCGCGGATGAAGATTATTATTATCAGTGGTTATGATGATTTTGAATATGCAAGACAGGCAATTGAAGTTGGTGTCGACCAGTATCTGCTGAAGCCGGTTACTAGAATGAAGCTGAAAAATGTACTTCTTGAACTGAAAGATAAGATCGAGCAGGATCAGGAGCAGGAGGACTACCGCACCCAGTTTCAGAATGAGATTCAGGAGTATGAGCAGTTTTCCAGACGGCGTTTTATGGAAAAAATACTGGAGGGCGAGCTGTCGGTTAAGGAGATTTATGATGAGGCAGAGCGTCAGTCCATAGAAATTATGGCAGCAGGATATAATCTGCTTTTCCTGTATTTACAGGAGAAAAATAAGGACAAGATGGCAGGTTTTCTTCGGAAACAGGATGAAGTGCTTCATTATTTTCTCCGATATCCCCAGTATCTGCTTTTCCGCTGGAATGTAAACAGCTACGGAGTTCTGGTAAAGGGGGAATTGTCCCGGCTTCCGGAGCTGACAGATAATTGCGTGGAGTATGTGAAACGGACCTGCGAAGGGGAAGAGCAGATGGACTGGTATGTGGCGGTAGGAAAACCTGTGGAGAGATTGAGCCTGCTTTCCCAGTGTTATCAGAGCGTGAATCATTATTTTGCATATCGTTTTATGGTGCCGGGGCTGCATGTGCTTACAGAAGAAACTTTGGAGAGTTATGTAAACTCACAGGGAGAGAACCGTTTGGCGGCAGTAGATTCTTCACAGCTGAATCCTGAGATCATCAAGGATTTTCTCACAAAAGGAAGCAGCAGTGAGATCCAGGAGTTCGTTCAGGGATATCTGGGTGGAATGAGTAAGGCACTGGAGTCCAGAATGTTCCGGGATTATGTGGTGCTTCATATTCGGTTTACAACTATTATGTATCTGGAATCCATTGGTGTGGAAAAAGAGGGTTATACAGAACGGATCGAGGGAAAATATCAGGATACCAGTATCAAGGCATCGCAGGTGGCAGGGTATTGTGTGGACATTCTTCAGAGTGCCATTGATATCAGGGATGAGAAGAATGAGTCTCAGGGCAACAGCGCCATGAGGAAAGTGCTGGATTATATTGATGAGAATTACTATAAAGAGACCATTTCCCTGAATGAAGTAGCGGATGCGGTGAATATGAGTGCCAACTATTTAAGCGCAATTTTTAGCCAGAATATGCAGAAGACGTTTGTAGAGTATATTACCTGCAAACGTGTTGACAGAGCGAAAAAACTCCTGCGCGAGACGGACAAGTCGTCCGGAGAGATCGCACAGGAGGTGGGATATAAGGATCCCCATTATTTCAGTTATGTGTTTAAGAAAAAATCCGGGTGCAGCCCAAGGGAATATCGGAGTAAGGGGACTGCATGATATTCAAAATTAATTATGCGATTTCGGCAGTGATAACTGCCATGGGACTTCCTGCGAAGAGACAGGGAGTCCTTTTAATTTGTTTATGCTCATCTGGGCGGCCAGAGTACCAGGCTGGTGTGTCTGGTGTGTCAGTGTTGTGGCGCAGAGCAGACCAGATGTAGTGAGGTAGCTGGTATTGAAGGTGGCTAGTGCTATTGTGGCTTCGAAACTATGGCCGGCGGAAGCAGCTGTGAATCCAGTGTTTTGAAGAGAGGATGAAAGGGAAGCGTGAGTTGCTATCTTTTTCTCCTGTCCAAGCGACAGCTCTTCCCATAACAGCCATGCAATAAAGTCATCCTCACAAATAAACGCAGTGCAGTCGGGGGTGATCCGTTCCAGAAATTTTTTCAGGAAGCTGATATCCCGGCTCTGACGGAAATCATCCAGCTCCTGTGTAGTATACCAGCAGATGTTGCGGTCTGGTACAGTCAGCCCCTGATTTTGCATGGCATCCAGAAAGCCCTGGTATCGCTCAAGTCCCCGCTGATCGTCCATCTGGAAAATACCGGCGATAGAAGAGTGGCCTTTTTCCACAAGACTTTGCACCAGAAGACCAGCCCCATATAGATTATCTTCATAGATTACTGGAATCTGAGACAACTGGGGATAAGCACATCCCAGGAACAAAATGAAAGTTCCCCTTTGTATCAGCCTTTGATAAAGCTCTGTATTAGGTGATGGTAAGGCGCTTTTTACAGGCTCCACAATAAGCGCCCGCAGCGGACTTTTCAAAAGAAACTGAAGGATTTGCCGTTCCTGGTCCACGTGATTGTGAGTGGGGTAAACCTTGCAGGAAAATCCCTCCGCAGCCAGCGTCACACGAATATCATTTATCAGTGCAGGATATTCATATTGCTGTTCATCTGGAATCAGAATTCCAACTATATTCCGGTCTTCAAGGCTGGAAAGCCCGGTAATGTAAGCACCACTTCCTTTAATGCGGCGAATTTCCCTCTCTTCCTCCAGAACTGCCAGCGCCGCCCGAACTGTCTGTCGGCTGACACGGTATCTGCCAGCCAGCTCCTGCTCTGTGGGAAGCTTGTTGATTCCTTTTTGAATAGAATCTGAAATGATTTCTCTTAGCTGTTCAACCAGCCATTTATATTTGATCGCCATATATTTTAGTTCCTCTTTCTTAGGTTAGAGCGTGTTTGAAAAAGCATTCCTGCAATCTGCCGCGCCACTCTGGTTTTTTTATTTTGCTGAGATAGTTATTTCATAAAATTTTCACATGAATTATTTATGATTTCCCAATAAACCTTCTGCTTTTTCACTTTTAAAACCCAAAATATTATACCTTTTTTCAAATGATCAAACCTTCTTTTCCCAGCTTAGACAGTTTGCCAAATCGAAAAACATAGAAAAAGGTGTAATATTTTTCACAAAATCATAAGAAAACAAACTTTCTAAATGAGAAATCATAAAATATCACCCCTTTTCCTGCCTGAAGTCCATTATAATATAAATTTGTCTGCATTTCACTATGAAAACTAACAAATTTGTATTGTTTGAACTGACGAAACAACCAAAAGACGGGAAGACAATATTGAAATTTATGTTGATTTTCGCTAAATTATAGACATCAAGAAGAACACGGATTCAAAGAACGGACGGAAAGCTGAGACAGCAAACGGATCAGTGTTGAACGAGAAACCAATGGCAGGCGCGACCTGCAAAAGTATTTTTTCTAAAAGAAAGAGAGGAATAATCACTATGAAAAAGAAATTAGCAGTTATGGCACTCGCAGCAGCAACACTCAGCATGATGGCTATGCCGGTTTACGCTGACGATCTGGTAACAGTTGGATACGCTCAGGTTGGACATGAATCAGACTGGCGTACAGCAAACACCCAGAACTATCAGGACGTTTTCTCAGAGGACGCTGGATACAGCCTTGACCTTGTAGACTGCGATAATGACAATGCTGCACAGCTTGAGGCAGTTCGTACATTTATTAGTAAAGATATGGATTACATCGTAATCGCTCCGATCCAGTCCGCTGGCTGGGACACCGTTCTTCAGGAAGCACAGGATGCAGGAATCCCTGTAATCATCGCAGACCGTGAGATCGAAGCAAGCGACGACTTATATGATGCATGGGTTGGAACAAACACAACAAACGAAGGTATCACAGCTGGTAACTGGTTAGCTGAGTACCTTGGCGATAAAGACGCGAACATTCTTGTAATCGAAGGTTCCGTAGGAGCTTCCGCGGCACTTGGACGTACAGAAGGATTCAATCAGGTAGCTGGCGAGCATGATAACTGGAAGATTCTTGATTCTCAGTCCGGTGACTTTACACAGGCTGGTGGCCAGGAAGTTATGGAGTCCTTCATCAAATCCTACGAGGGACAGTTCAATGTAGTTGTCTGCCAGAATGATAACGAAGCATACGGCGCAATGGATGCAATGGATGCAGCAGGTATCACCTATGGTGTTGATGGCGATGTAACTCTTATTTCCTTCGATGCAACACACGATGGACTTCAGTATACATTAGATGGAAAGATCAACTGTGATGTTGAGTGTAACCCGATCCAGGCTGAGGTTGTTAAGGGCGTAATCGAGAAAATGCAGGCAGGCGAAGAATTTGAGAAGACAACACTTGTTGAGGATCAGGCATTCGTAGCACCTGGAATCGAGAGCGAATATGCAACAACTATGACTGATGAAGTTCTGGCTGGACGTGCTTACTAATCAGAAAAATCAATCGGAGAGTGTGAAAACAGCAGAGCTGTGAAACAATCCGTAAACATCGAAATTGGTTATCAGCAAGCAGCTGAAAACCGATAAAGATGAACAAATAGGGGAGGAAAGTCCCAAGGCGGATTTTCTTCCCCTTAATTTTCGCGAGCAACGAGCCGAAGTCCATGCTTGCATGAGACCTTGGCGACTGCCGCGATAACGGGTAAAACTCGCAGAGCGTGTTTTATCCCGTTGTTTATACGAGGTTATGAGCCGCAGAACAGAGGAACCTATGGCAAATAACGCGATAACGAGGAGAATGAAAAATGAAGTTGATAACGGGAAGGGAGGAATCGCGTTGGAGGCAGGAGTAGTATTGAAAATGCAGGGAATCTGCATGACATTCCCAGGTGTAAAAGCACTGGAAGGCGTGGATCTGACATTGAAAAAAGGTGAAATCCGAGCGCTGATGGGAGAGAATGGCGCGGGTAAATCCACATTGATCAAGTGCCTGACCGGCGTAAATAAATTTGAGGCTGGAGAGATTTATCTGGAAGGATTTGATCATCCCATCGTAAATAAAGATACCATGGACGCCCAGAAGAAGGGTATTTCTACTGTATATCAGGAAGTAAACCTCTGTCCAAACCTTTCGGTGGCAGAGAATCTTTACATAGGCCGGGAGCCGCTGACAAAGCTTGGAACGGTCAACAGAAAGGCAATGAACCGTCAGGCAGCTGCCCTTATGAAACAGCTGGAGCTTGACGTTGATGTAACACGTAATCTTGAAGAATATTCACTGGCATTGCAGCAGATGATCGCAATTGCCCGTGCTGTAGATATGGACTGCAAGGTGCTCATTCTGGATGAGCCAACTTCTTCACTGGATGACCGTGAAGTAGAAAAGCTTTTTACCATGATGCGCAGACTGAAGGAGAAAGGTGTAGGAATCATATTTGTCACCCATTTCCTGGAACAGGTTTATGCAGTATGTGACGGAATTACCGTTCTTCGAAATGGTCAGCTGGTTGGCGAGTATGAGATCGCAGATCTTCCGAGAGTGAAGCTGGTAGCCGCTATGATGGGAAAAGATTTCGACGATCTTGCTTCCATTAAACCGGAGATCACAGGAGATAAGAGAAAAGAACCGATGGTAATCGAAGCCCGTGGCTTAAGCCATGCAGGAACCATCAAACCATTTGACCTTGATATCCACAAAGGAGAGGTTATCGGTCTTACCGGACTTCTTGGAAGCGGACGAAGCGAACTGGCACGTACTATTTACGGTGCTGACCGCGCCCAGACTGGTACTTTGAAAGTAAAAGGTAAGGAAGTTAAGGTGAAAAATCCTATTGATGCCATGCATCTTGGAATGGGACTTCTTCCTGATGACCGTAAAGCGGAAGGAATTGTTGCAGATTTGTCCGTAAGAGAAAATATCATCCTTGCAATTCAGGCAAAACAGGGCATTCTGAAAAAGATCCCTATGGCAAAACAGTGTGAGATTGCAGACAAGTATATTGATCTTCTCCAGATCAAATGTGCAAGCCGTGAGACCTTGATCAAACAGCTTTCCGGTGGAAACCAGCAGAAGGTTATCCTTGCAAGATGGCTTGCAACAAACCCGGATTTTCTGATTCTGGACGAGCCTACCCGAGGAATCGATATCGGTACCAAGACAGAGATCCAGAAGCTGGTTCTGAAGCTTGCAGATGAAGGAAAGAGTCTGATCTTCATTTCCTCTGAGATTGAGGAAATGCTCCGTACCTGTAACCGTATGGCAGTTCTCCGTGACGGTCAGAAGGTTGGAGAGATTGATGAGGCAGATATGAACCAGATGAACGTAATGAAAGCAATCGCAGGAGGTGAGCAGTAATGGGTAATTTCAAAAAACTGGCGCAGAAACGTCTGTTCCTTCCGGTTTTCAGTATGATCCTGGTCATGCTGATCAACGTAGTATATGATATTGCAACAGGAAGTGCACCGCTTTCCTTCTTTATGATTTCCATTAAGAATGATGTACTTTACGGACGTCTGATCGACATCCTGAACCGTGGAAGTGAAATCGCCATACTGGCAATCGGTATGACACTTGTTGTATCTGCTTCCGGCGGTACTGATATTTCCGTTGGTTCCGTAATGAGTCTTTACGCAGGTGTCTGCTGTATGATCCTTGCAGGATATGGAAATGTAAATGTGCAGGAATATGCGCATCCGCTGCTGGTTGGCATTGGAGCCGGACTTCTTGTCACTTTGATCTGTGGCGTTTTTAATGGATTTCTGGTTGCCTATATGAATATTCAGCCTATGGTCGCCACCCTGATCCTATGGTCGGCAGGCCGAGCAGTAGGACTTCTTCTTTGCAACAGCCAGATCGTTTATGTTCGAGTTCCTTCTTTCCAGAAGCTTGGCGCTTACTGCGGAATCATTCCTACACCGATCATTGTGGCTGCTGTGTGTGTGGCAATTGCTTCTATTGTACTTCGCTACACAGCACTTGGAACTTACATCCAGAGTGTTGGTATTAACAAAAAAGCTTCCCGTATCGCAGGCTTTAATTCCGCAAAGATCATCCTTATGTGCTATGCAATCTGCGGTCTTTGTGCAGGTCTTGCAGGTATGGTTGCAACCTCCAGAATCTATTCAGCAGATACCAATAACATCGGTCTTAACATGGAGCTGGATGCAATTCTTTCTGTAGCACTTGGCGGCAACAGCCTTGGCGGCGGTAAGTTTTCCCTGGCAGGTTCCATCATTGGAGCGTACACCATCCAGGCGATTACCACAACTCTGTATGCACTTGGTGTTTCTTCTGCACAGGCACCGGTATTTAAGGCAATCGTAGTTATTATTATCGTAGTAATTCAGGCTGAGCCAGCCAAAGCCTTCTTTAAGAAGCTGACAAAGAAATCCGGAAAGGAGGCAGCTCGGGCATGAAAAAGAAAAAAATAAACAGCAATAACCTGTTGCTGCTGATCACCATTGTATTATTCTTTGTAATGTATGCTGCAGGATGTATCGTATATGCGGACAAAGGCTTTACCCGTTTCCAGACATTTCTGAACATCCTGATCAACAATGCAGGTCTGATCTGCATCACAGCTGGCATGACATGCGTTATGCTTACTGGCGGTATTGATATTTCCGTAGGTTCCCTGGTTGCTATGGACTGTATGATCCTGGCAGTGGGAATTGAGCAGTGGGGATGGTCCAGCCCGGTACTTATGCTTCTGATTCTTGCAATTGGCATTATATTTGGTATTGTTCAGGGCTTCTGTATTTCCTACCTGGAAATCCAGCCTTTTATCGTTACTATGGCGGGAATGTTCTTTGCCAGAGGTATGACAGCTGTGATCTGTAAAGAGCAGGTAAGTATTGTTTCTGACAAGATTTTTACAACTCTTTCAAGCTTTAAGATTTCCCTTCCCTTTGGAGGGTATCTGAACAAAAAGGGAATCATGCAGTTTCCATACCTTCGTGTAACTGTTGTAGTTGCATTGATCGTAGTTCTTGCTATTTATCTGATGCTGAAATACACACGCTTCGGCCGCAGTATTTACGCAGTAGGTGGCAATCAGCAGTCTGCAACCCTGATGGGACTTGATGTTAAGAAAACACAGATGAAGGCATATATTCTTTCCAGTTTCCTTACTTCCATCGGCGGAATCTGCTACTGCCTGAATACCATGGCAGGCACCACCACCCAGGCAACCGGCCTTGAAATGGACGCTATTTCCTCCGCAGTCATCGGTGGTACACTTCTTACCGGTGGTGTAGGAAATGTACTTGGTTCCTTGTTTGGTGTATTGATCAATGGTACGATTTCTACTTTGGTTAAAACCAATGGAAAACTGATCAGCTCCTGGTCCAACATTGTAACAGCAATCCTGCTGTGCTTCTTCATTGTACTTCAGAGTGTATTTGCACTGGTAAAGGAGCGGAAGAGCAAATAAAAATTGAATAAAGAATGAAATGAGACAGGCGGGTACATGATTGAAATGTGTATCTGTCTGTTTTGTTTTGGGCATAATGGAAGAATGGGTAACATACAAATTAGTTAATTGCAATTTTATTCTTCCTGTCCCAATTTCACAAAAATCGGTTCATGTTTCATAGCCGGAATAATTTTTTCCATCATATCTTTCATATTAATTTTCAGGCTGGATGTGTTAATACAAGGGTGACAGCCGATGTAAGGTTCCTTCAGGAGGTCTTCATCAATAAGCAGCTGCACATGATTTTCCTTATCGTTCATAAGCCCAAGTATACTGACAGAACCAGGTGTAATATCAAGGAATTTCTCCATATAAGTTTCATTGCCGAAGGAAAGTCTGGCAACGCCAAGCTGGGAAGATACTTCCTTTGTCTTAAACTTCTTGTCGCCTGGCAGGAGCAGCAGATAGAAGTTCGTTTCCTGGCGGTTGCAGAGAAACAGGTTTTTGCAGATTACTGCATCAAGCACTTTATCCACATCTTTACAAGCTTCAATGGTCATCAGAGTTTCATGGTCAATCCTCTGATAAGGCACCTGAAGTGCATCAAGAAAATCATAAGTACGTATCTCTTTTTCAAGTCTGCCCGTGGTATCTGCGGGACGTCCGTTTTCAAGCTTTAATTCCATGGTGTTCTCCTTATGTATTCCCCCACAGGGGCTTTTTTTGTCAAATATCTGGGGAATATTGTAGCATTGAGCGTTTTTCTTGTAAAGTGGAGGATGTTCTCCCACAAATTGTGATGCACATCTTTTAGAAAACATTTTTCAAATATATTCCAGAATAGCGATGAATATTTCGGAAAATATGTGCATATATAAGTTCGGAGGCGGATATCTGTCCTTAGTTACGAATATAGGATGCACATTTTCGTGAATTTTTGTGCATTTCGTTCCCTAAGCGTGCAGTTCATTCCCTGAAATCAGGATAGTGGAAAAGGAGGTGCTATAATTGGAACATAGTAGAGATTTAGCCGTATGGCTCACAGTGCCATATAGGCTGGAGCCTGTTTGAAAAATCATTCCCGTAATCCTTGCAGAAAGTCTTTTTCAAGCACGCTCCGGAGCATCCGGTGAAGGACCGTAAATGTTCACTGGATCTCAAATGTTTTAATGTTATTGTTCGCTTTAGATTATACAAAACGTTATCAGTGGACAGTAACTGTTAAGCAACTGCCAACAAAAAAAGGTTGCGAAAAGGAGGAAGCATTATGAGGAAAAAGCAGTTTTTACAGTTCAGGAGAGCGATGGCAACGTTGCTGGCTGTAGCAATGATCGGGCAGAATACAGTGATGACCACCGCTGAGAATTATGTGGCTGATAATACAGCTGTGGTTGCAGAAGAGCAGGCTCAGGAGCCGGAGGTTCAGGTTGAAGAGTCTGCATCACCGGCAGTTCAGGAATCGGCACCGGCTGCAGAAACACCAGCGGAACCGGCAGCGCAGGCAGTGGTAGAAACGCCAGCGGAACCGGCTGGTCAGAAAGTGGAAGAGACACCAGTGGAACCGGCGGATCAGACAGTGGCAGAAACGCCAGAGACTCCGGCTGAGCAGGAACCGTCAGTTTCAGCAGAAACTTCTTCAGGTAGTGCATCTCAGGAACCAGCAGCAGATGCGGATAAAGCATCAGCAGCTGAAGCAGAAAGCGATGGAAATACAGTTCCTGCAGAGAATCTGTCCCCAGAGTTGGGAAAGGAGGTTCTCTATCGTATAACTTTCAATGGAGATGCAGCAGCTCACGGAACGATTCAAGTGAAAGGGGAAACTGCTCCTGTAGATGTTGTTTCTTATAATAAAGAAGTGAAGGAAAATGAGAAATTTGAATTTTCCATCACAGCAGCACAGGGATACGAAACGGAGCGGGTTACTCTTGAAGCAGACGATACCCAGCTTGTTAAAAACGCAGAAGGATTCTATGAAATTCCGGCTGTAACCAAGGCTGAAAATATCCTGGTTACATACAAAGAGATTCCACAGGAGCCTGCTGCGAATACAGGAAGTACAGAAGAATCGGAAGAAGAAACGGTAGAAGAACCCATTGAGGAAAACACAGACGAATTGGAAATGCCTGTATTTGATTATTCAGGTTCCTGTGCTGGTGTTACCGCTGCAATCTATGCAGAAGAAGGTGTACTGCCAGAAGGAACTACCGTGGAACTGGCACCTTTATCCGATGCTCAGATTGCAGCAGCAGTAAGCGCACTGGGATGTGAAGTATCTGACATTCTTGGTCTGGATATTACATTTATCTATAACGGCGAAGAAATTCAGCCTTCCGGAAATGTAGCAGTATCTTTTACAGCAGCAGAGATTGCAGACGTGGATGTAACTTCTGTTTATCACGTAGGCGATGACGGAGCAGTCAACGAAGTTGCAGCCAGTCAGGAGGGCAGCAGCCTGGGTTTTACTACAGATAGCTTTTCAGGCTATCTGGTAAATCTGGCAGGGCTGAATGGACAGCCGAGTGAAGCTGCAATTACTGGTAATAGCACTGTTGCTGTTGGCGAGACAATTACGTTAACAGGAAGGGGAAATAAAAAGGATTGTTCTTATAAACAAACGTGGAGTTCAAGTGATTCGGATACAGCAAAAATTTCTGATGGTAACGGCAAGAGGGCAAATGTAACTGGTATTAAGGAAGGAACAGTTATAATTACACATAACTATTGTGATAAAGATGCGAAGAAGCATTGGGAGCATACTGAAAGATCAGAAACTATTGAAGTAACCGTAACAGCACCTGTCTACGCAACTGAACTGTCACTTCCAGAAACGGTATCCGTTGAGAGAGGCAGCACAGTAACAATTACACCAACCAGTCTTAAACCTGAAAATGCTACTCTTACATGGAAATCCGATAATTCAGCAGTAGCAACAGTAGATAGTAAAGGTTTAGTTACAGGCAAGAAGCCTGGCACAGCTACAATTTCCGCACAGTCTGGAGATAAGATAGCTACTACAACTGTTACAGTTAAGGCAAAGAGCAATGGCAGCGCTACTGCAGGAAAAACCTGGAATAATGTTGAATTCTATTATCTGAAAACGCCTACATCTGATAAGAATTCGAACGAAACAAGTCAGTGGGGAACATGTTTAGGAATTGGAACGATAGATCTTACGGATGCAATTTGGGATAAAAATAACAAAAATACATTCGATAATGTTCCTGCAAGAGTTATATCCTGGCCAAAGGGTGGTACTGTTAATGGAAGTACTTATGATGTTAGTAAAAATTCGACTGCTTGGAATGAAATTCTGAGCTACTGGAAAGATCAGGTTCAGAAAAATTTAGGCATAAAAATTACGAATGACGATATAGAAAGCATTACACTTATACCGTACAAAATTTCAGATAATGCGACCTATCATGTAGATTGTACGATTGATATAAAATGTAAGCGGGTTGTAACTGCAAAATATTTCTTATGGGATGCAGGTACAAATGTAACTCAGTATGATCAAGTTTATGCTAAGAGCTTTGTTATAAACAAGGGTACGACACAACCAAGCGATAGTGACAAATTATCGTTGCCTTCAACGAAAACGGTTGATGGAAAGAATTACACATTGAAAGCATGGTACAGCAATCCGTCACTTCAAGGTGAAACAGTGACATTTCCATATTCAATTGGAGAATCTAATGTTAATTTTTATGCGAAATACGTTCGCTCAGATATTAAGTACACAGTAAATTATTATTGGAATGGTACGACAGAGAAAGTAGCGGATTCGGTAACAGGATTTGGTGGGGAACCTGGAAACGTTATAACCAAAACCCCAAAAATGATTAATGGATATACACCAGTTTCTTACGAAAAGAAGCAGCTGGTTATCTCAGAAAACGGAACTAATGAAATTAATTTTTACTACTTTAAAAATGTAGAACTGACAGCAAACAGCGAAACTGCAACCTATGATGGAAAGGAGCATAGCGTTAGTGGTTACACAGGCGTTCCGGAAGGCGTAAGCTTCGCAGGCATTACGGTTGGTGCAACCGGAACGAATGCCGGAGAATATCCTGCAGCATTTGCAAAAGGTACTGTTGGAATGACCGATGGTACTGGAAAGTATATTGTATCGAAAGCGATAGATGGAAAGCTTGAAATCGGTAAGGCAGCCGTAACCTTAAAGAGTGCAACCCTGAGCAAGAAGTATGACGGGAACGCCCTTGTGAACGGGGACACGGACCTTGAGGTAGAGAGCGGGTTTGCAGAAGGAGAAGGTGCAACCTACAACTTTACCGGAAGCCAGACCGTAGTGGGAAGCAGCGCAAATGCATTCAGCTATGAACTGAACAGCAACACCAACATAGACAACTATGCGATCAGCAAGCAGGAGGGAACGCTGACCGTCACAAACCGCGAGGCGAAGTATGAGATAACGGTAAAGGCGAACAGCGCAACTGCAACCTATGACGGAAAAGAGCATGAAGCCGTTGGAGTGGAGACCTATGAGTTCACAGTGGAAGGGAACAGCTACACAGTCAGCGGGCTGAGTACGGAGGACCCGAAACAGAAGGACGCAGGAAGCTACACCAACAACATCACCGGAACCCCGGTGGTAACGGATAAAGAAGGAAACGTGGTAACCAGCGAGTTCGAGGTAAAGACCGAGAACGGAAGCCTTACCATCACCCCAAGACAGGTAAACCTTACCAGTGAAAGTGCAAGCAAGCCGTATGACGGAACGCCCCTGACCAGACCGAGTGTGACAGGAGGAGACGGATTTGTAGCAGGAGAGGTAACCGATATCCGTGCAACCGGAAGTGTTACCAATGTAAGTGAAGGTGAAGTAACCAATGCCATTACTTATGCAACAGGCGAGAAGTTTAATGCAGATAACTACAACATCACCAGGGAAGAGGGCAGGCTGAGCATCACAGCATCCCAGGAAAAGGTAACCGTAACCATCACCGGACATACAAATACGGAGAAGTATGACGGAACTCCTAAGAAAGCGGAAGGCTATGAGGTAGCCATTGCCAGTGACAGTGGTCTGTACAAAGAGGCAGATTTCAGCTTCAGTGGAACTGCAGAAGTGGAGAAAACAGATGCAGCAGAAACTGCATACCCGATGGGCCTGGCAGCAGGGCAGTTTACAAATACGAACACGAACTTTGCAAACGTGGAATTCGTAGTAACGGACGGAGCCCTTACCATCACCCCAAGACAGGTAATCCTTACCAGTGCGACTGATGAAAAGGTCTACGACGGAACCCCGTTGACTAACCACAACGTAACCGTAAGCGGTGACGGCTTTGCAGCCGGTGAAGGTGCAACCTACGATGTAACCGGAACCCAGACCGATAAGGGAAGCAGCGATAATACTTTTACCTACAAGCTGAATGAGAATACCAAAGCTTCCAACTACAGCATTGAGCTTGCACCAGGAGAACTTACAGTAACACCAGTTACAGACAAAGTCATCGTAACCATCACAGAGCACAGCGCTTCCCTGAAATACAACGGAGCGGAACAATCTGTTACAGGTTATGACACAGCAATTGACAACACCCTCTATAAAGAAACTGATTTCACCTTCAGCGGAGATGCCACAGCGAAAGGAACTGACTTTGGTTCATATCCGATGAATCTGAAAGCAGAAGACTTTACAAACAAGAATAAAAACTTTGCAAATGTAGTATTTGAAATTGTAGACGGACAGCTTGAGATTACCAAACGAGATGTGGAACTGATCAGTGGTTCTGACGAGAAAGTTTACGACGGAACTCCGCTGACTAAGAATCACATTCTGATCGCAGGTGACCAGTTTGTTCCTGGAGAAGGCGCAGATTATGATGTAACCGGAAGCCAGACAAATGCAGGATCAAGTGATAATGAATTCACTTACAGACTGAACAGCAGCACCAAGGCAATCAACTACAATATCAAAACTACTCCGGGAACCCTTAAAGTAACCCCGGTTACAGATAACGTAATTGTCACCATTACCGAGCACAGTGGCAGCGCCAAATATGATGGCACTGAAAAAACAGTAACCGGTTATGACGTAGCAATAGACAATGAACTGTATACAGAAAATGACTTTACATTTAGTGGAAATGATGTTATTAAAGCAACAGATGCAGACATTTACAACATGGAACTGAAACCATCTGACTTTAACAACATAAGCCATAACTTCGCAAGTGTTACCTTCAAAATTGTAGACGGAACTCTGAATATTTCCAGACGAGATGTGACTCTGACTAGCGCAACAGACAGCAAGACATACGATGGAAAGCCGCTGACCAATGACAATGTGGCAGTTGGCGGTGACGGCTTCGCAGAAGGAGAAGGTGCAGTATACAACGTAACCGGAAGTCAGACAGAGGCAGGCTTCAGCAACAATACCTTTAGCTATGAGCTGAAAGATAATACCAAACCGGATAACTACAACATCACATCATTTGAAGGAATCCTTACTGTTTCCTCCAGCGAAGATGAAGTAGTGGTAACAATCACAGGTAACAAAGGCACTCAGAAGTACGATGGAACAGAGAAAACGGTAGAAGGCTACACAGTATCCATCACCAGTCCTTTGTATAAAGAAAGTGATTTCACCTTTGATGGTATAGCTCTTGCAAAAGGAACAAATGCAGATACTTATATGATGGGGCTGAGTGAAGAGAACTTCACAAATACCAATAAGAACTTTGCAAGAGTTACCTTCCATGTAATTGATGGCTCTCTTGTAATCGAAAAACGTAATCTGGTTCTTACCAGTGCAAGTGCCCAGAAGGTTTACAATGGAACAGAGTTAACAGCAAAGGATGTAACAGTAAGTGGCGATGGATTTGTCAAGGGCGAAGGCGCATCCTATGATGTAACTGGAACTCAGACAACTGTAGGTGACAGCGAGAATACATTCACCTATAAGCTGAATGAAAATACCAACGCTGACAACTACACCATTGAAACTAAGAATGGCAGCCTGCTTGTTACACCTGTAACAGATCAGGTTGTGGTAACACTGAAAGAAAACAGTGGTACAGAAGTCTATGACGGAACAGAGAAAACAGTTACCGGCTACACGGTAGCAGACATCAGCAACAAGCTGTATACGGACAAAGATTTCACATTCACTGGAAATGCTGAGGTAAAAGGAACAGATGCCGGAACCTACGATATGGAGCTGAAGGCAGAAGATTTCCAGAACATCAACCCGAACTTTACAAACGTTGTGTTTAAGGTGGAGGACGGAGCTCTTGAAATCACCAGACGCCAGGTAACCTTCCAGGCTGACAGCGGCGAGAAGAAATATGACGGCGAGGAGCTTACGGTTCCTACATGGAAACTGGCAGATGGAACTCTGGCAGATGGCCAGCAGGAAATCGCACATGTAGAAGGAAGCCAGACACTGGTTGGCGAAAGCGAGAATAAGATCACAGATCTGAAGATTTTTGCAAATGCAGCAAGCCAGGAAGCTGAGGGCAGCGAGACAGAAGCACAGGATGTGACAAAGAACTATTCCATTATTCTTCTTGCAGGACTTCTGAAGGTTACAGACGGAAGTGAAGAAGATCCGGTAGATCCAGGCCAGGTTGTAACAAAGACCCATGAGGATAAAACCTATGATCTGGATGAGACTGTTACCTTTACAATCAATGTAAAGAATATCTATGACGAAGCGAAAACCGTAAGGATCATTGAACTTCCTGGTGTTGTGATCGAAGGTGCACCGCAGGAGACTCCGAACGTTCTCACAGTTGAGAAGGTTCCTGCAGGTGAAACTGTTACAGCAACAGCAACCTATAAAATTACAGAGGCAGATATTGCCAACGGAAGCTTTGTAAATACGGTAAAAGTGGAATTCGAGGGCGGTAAGCCATTTGAGAACACTGATACAGTAATCACCGTTGATCCGGTAAGAAGCTATACACTTACCAAGAAATCCAGCGCAAGCATCCACGAAAACGGAATGTTCAAAGCAGGCGAAACCATCCACTACACCCTCACCGTGACCAACACAGGAAACCAGACTCTGGAAAATGTAGAGATCACAGATACGCTGAATGCAGCCGGAACGATTTCCAACATCCAGGGCGCAGACAGTAAGCAGGATGGGAAGGTAACAATTTTCACAATCAGCAGCCTTGCACCAAAAGCAGAAGCAACCATCACTTATGACTACATGGTACAGGAAGCAGATAAAGGCAATACGATCAGCAACGCAGCAGTAGGAACTCCTGCAAACCCAGAGGATCCAGATGGCGAGAAGCCAGGAGACAACACGGATAACCCGGTAGAAAATCCGAAGCTTGAAGTGAAGAAGGACATTGTTTCCATCACAGCAGCAGACGGAACCCAGAAGGACAAAGCAGGAAAAGCAGACCTGAACGACATCATTACCTACAGCGTAACTGTAACCAATACCGGAAACGTGAAACTCACAAATGTGAAGATCACAGACAGTCTGGAAGGAATCCAGCTTGCAGAAGGCCAGAGCTTTGACCTTGGCATCCTGGAAGCAGGAAAGGCAAAGACCGTAACCTACACCTATCAGGTGAAAGAATCTGACCTTGGAAAATCCATTCTCAATACAGCAACCGCAACAGGTGACGTACCGGAGAATCCGGCCGACACCCCGAAACCGGAAGGCAAAGATGAGAAAGAAGTTCCAACAGAAGATCCGGCAAATTGCAGTATTACAGTAACTAAACGGCTTACAAATATCCAAGGTGAACTCCTTGCAGTCCGTGCAGCAGACTTCTATGTGACATTGTTCTCCGACGAGGCAATGACTCAGAAGGCAGCTGACACAAAGATGATTCACTTTGATGAAAATCAGGGAACCTCTTCGGTAACATTTGACCAGCTGAAACGCGGTACCTACTATGTAGCAGAGACCGACGCAGAAGGCAAAGTCGTTGCAGAGGGTACCTACAACAATGGTTCTTATGTAGCACAGTATCAGGCAGGCAATAAAGTAGAGATTACGGAGAACGGAACAGCAGCACAGTTCCAGTTTGATAATCAGTTCCTGCTTCTGCCAGACGAGTACTATATTGTGAAAACCATCACAATTAATAAGACAGTTGTTAAGAAAAACGGCGAAGACCTGAAATCTGAAGAGACCTTCTATGCAGGAATTTTCAAAGATGAAGACTGTACACAGCTTGCAGACGGCGTAAGCCAGAACATTGTTCCGCTTGTTATGGACGGTGAATCCACTGCAACAGCAAAAACAGAAGTTACAGTTCCTGTAGGCGGCGAAGAAATAAAACTGTATGTAACGGAGGTTACAGCAGATGGTACACCGGTAGCATTGAACGATACCTTTGAATATGATGTGGAAATAAATGACGGCTTTGTAACACTTTCTGAGACATCAGAAGATGCAACAGTCCTTATTATCAACACATCCAGAAAGGAAGAACCGGAACCGACAGCAGAGCCGGCCCAGGAACCTACAGAAGCTCCTGCAGAGCCCACCCAGGCTCCTCAGATCACACAGCAGCCAGAGGACAGGGCAGTTACAACAAATGGCGTCAAGACCGGTGACGATTCACCTCTTACCCAGCTTGCATTCATGCTCTTCGCAGCCTCCGCTGCAATCCTTCTTATCATTTTTCTCAAAAAGAAAGATGAAAAAGATATAATGAAATAAGGCTTCCCCTTAGCCCCCTTTCTGGAAAAGCACTTCATGTGCCCTCCACGAAAGGGGGCTTTTCCCATGCATTTCT
>OKVH01000539.1_pt1 | contig 21198 bp, 23 predicted proteins | sample 1604791 | NCBI WGS metagenome assembly OKVH01 (sample SAMN01760919, study PRJEB22395) | human gut metagenome | reverse complement strand
CACCTCGCTGATGCCCCACAGGCCCTGCTTCACCGGATGGTTGGCGGAAGAGGAGGAGTGGGCCAGCGGCGCCATGCCGGTGCCGGCCTCATTGGAGTACACGCCGCGGGCAGCGCCCCAACGGATAGCAGCCATGATGGTGGCGCCGGCGAAGCCGCCCACAGCGGCGTGGCCGGTGAAGGCATCCTGGAAGATCATGCCAAAAACAGCGGGGAGCTCGCCCACATGGGCGAAGATGATGACCAGAGCGCCCAGCACGTACAGGCAGGCCATGACGGGCACCAGGATGTCGGTGACGCTGGACACGCGCTTGAAGCCGCCGGCCAGGATAACGCCCACCAGAACGGCGATGATGATGCCGGTGACGGTCTGGTTTGCGCCGAAGACGTTGAACTGCTCAGCAGCGGAAACGCCCTGAGAGGCCAGGGAGGGGACCAGCTCGATCATGAAGAAGAAGGCGTAGCCGATGCCGAACACGACGCCGATCTTCTTGCCCAGACCGCGCAGGTAGTAGGCGGGGCCACCGACCCACTCGCCCACGTCGTTCTTACGACGGTACTTGATGCCCATCGCGACCTCGCAGTACTTGGTGCACATGCCGAAGATAGCCAGGATCCAGATCCAGAACACAGCGCCGGGGCCGCCCAGGGCGATAGCCACGGGCACGCCGACGATGTTGGAAGCGCCGACGGCGCAGGCCAGGGCCGCGAATGCGGCGGAGATGGGACGGACCTTGCCCTCTTCCTTCTTGGCGAACATCTTGCCGAAGGTCTGGCTCATGGCGTAGCCGAAGTGGCGGATCTGGGGGAAGCCCAGATAGATGGTCAGGAACAGGCCGCCGCCGCCGATGAGGATCAAAATGGGAATGCCCCAGAACCAGTTACCAAAATCTTGAATAGCTTGCAGTATAACCATACTTTTCTCCTTTCACGCGAAACAATAGGTGATTTTCTCTGCGATTGCGCTTGTGCGTTTTGCGTTTTGTGCTTGGTGCGTTTTGTGCGTTTTGACAGGGTCTCTCAGCGTAGGGAGGGATAGCTCAGCTCAGCAGACGCTTCACCGCTTCATAGGTGATGTTGGGAACATTTTGGAACGTCTGCCGCATATCCACGCGCTCGGTGAGCATATGTCCGTCGCGGCCGAAGGTACCGATATTGACAACGGGGACGTCGATCTGACGGATCTTATCCACCGGGTGCGTGTATTTCACGCCGTACTGGGGCATGTTCGTCTCCAGCGCCTGGATAGCCAGGGTGTCGTCACACACGGCCATAAAGCTGGAGTCGGAGATATAGGGGTAGAACATACGGGTCTTGATCTGGCGCTGGGCCTCGGGCCGCACCACCTCGATAGCGCTCTCCACCGCGTCCAGCAGTGCCTTCTCCTTGGCCGTGCGGCCGGTCATCTCGATACGGGCGCTGAAGATGGAGCCGAAGAATACCACCACGGCGGGGGACTTGTCCTCAGACCACTTCCATGCCTCCTGCACCACACGCAGGCCGAACAGCCGCAGATCCAGCTCAGGATCGTCCTCATGCAGCTTCACGGTGAACTCGTGAATGGCCTTCTTGAATGCCTCGCCGTGTGCGGCGGCCAGCTCGTTATAGAACTCGCTCCAGGTGTAGACACGGGTCTTCCAGGGCAACTGATGGAAGTCCACCTTGCTCAGCTCGCAGAAGCGCTTGTACTGGGCATTCAGGTACTCCACCGTCTCGTCAAAGGCCTCCACAGCCATCTGCTTGCTCTTTTCCAGCACGATGGAAGGACTCCAGCCGTGGGTGAAGAAGTTGTAGTAACCGAAGGCCGTCAGCGCCGTCTGCACGGTGTAGGGGCCCTTGGTGTCCATCTGCTTCAGAGAGATGGGCGGGATGGCGACCTCACCCTGTGCGATATCACACAGGTCAGTGTTCAGGGACATCTTGCGCGTGATGTTGGCCAGCACCAGGTTGGGATCCAGCGCGCTGAAGGCCTGGCCCACATGGGCCTCCTTGCCGAACACGGCGAAGCAGGGCAGCAGCTTGCCGATGCTGCCGTAGTAGATGTAGCGGTTCTCGTCGCCGGGAGCGTAGTTGGTGGAGTAGTCCGCGTTGATGCACGCCACATACTCGAAGTGCTCCTTCTCCTTCAGCTCCTCCAGCAGGTCCAGGGCGGTGATGATGCCCTTGGAGTTGTCCTCCTCGTCGCACTCGCCGATAGCCAGCAGGTTGCCGTCCAGCTCCTCGGGATGCTCAGAGAAGTACTGGATCAGGTACATATGGCCTGCCACACCGGACTTCATATCCAGCGCGCCGCGGCCGAACAGATACTCGCCGGACTCGATATCGTCAATGACCTCCTGGGGCAGCACGAACGTCTCGCGCAGCTTGGCGGGCAGCTCCTCGCAGCGGAACGCGTACTCGCGGATGGTGCCGAAATCGTCCACGCCCACGGTGTCGATGTGGCCGATGAGGATGACCGTGCGGTTGGAATTGCCCTTGGTGCCCTTCACATAGGCCAGCGTGCTGTGCCGCACCACAAAGTCGTTCTTGGTCTGGAAGCACTTGACCTGCTCGGGATGTGCCTGGAAGTAGGGCAGGGACATATAGAAGTCCTGTATATAGCGGGCCACGGCGCTCTCGCCGCCCGGCTCCTTGTTGATGCTGGGGATGGCGACCATCTCTTCCGTCAACTGCTTGACCTTGTCAAAAGAATTTAATTTCATGTCTTAGCTCCTTTGTTATGCTGCGCGTATCAGTCGCGGTGATATCTCTCGATGCCGGCCATATAGGTGTTCAGCACCTGGATGTCCTTGATGTCGTTTTCGGGAATGTGGAAGATGTCGCGGTCGATGACCACCATGTCGGCGAACTTGCCGGCCTCGATGGTTCCCATCAGGTCCTGATCGCCGTTGGCGTAGGCCACGTTCTTGCTGTACATACACACCGCGTCATACACGGATACCTTCTCGTTGGGGTGATAGCCGCCCACGGGATAGCCGTCCATATCCTGACGGGTCACGGTGGCGTAGATGCCGATCCAGGGATTGAAGCTCTCCACCGGTGCGTCGGAGCCGCCGGCCATGATCAGTCCCGAGTCCAGATACGTCTTCCAGGGATAGCTCAGCACGGCGCGTTCCTTGCCTACGCGCTCCTCGATCCAGTGCAGGTCGGTCATCAGGAACGTGGGCTGGATATCCAGCACGATCGGCAGCTTCTTCATGCGCTCGATCAGCTCCGGCGTGGCCATCTGGGCGTGGATGATGCGGAAGGGGAGACGCTTGGCCTGCTCCTCCGGCGTCATGCCGTCCTTCAGTCCTTGCTCAAGGCAGTACTCCACCGCGTCCAGAGTGACCTCCAGCGCCTTGTCACCGATGCAGTGGGTGGCGGGCTGCAAGCCGTGGCGGTATGCCTTGTACATTCTCTTGGCCAGGTCCTCGGGGCTGATGACCAGAATACCGGTGTTGCCGGGATCGTCCGCGTAGTCGGTGTACAGCTTGGCGGAACGGGAGCCCAGAGAGCCGTCAGAGAAACTCTTGAAGCTGCCCATCCGTGCGGCACGATAGGGATCATTCCGCTGCTCGGGTGTCAGGTTTTCCGGGTCGAACATATAGTCCAGGCACACGGCCATACGCACCGGCAGCTCGCCGCGGTCGCTGCGGGCCACATAGTCGGCGAAGTCCTCGTCATAGTGCCAGATCTCCGCGGCGTAGGTGTGCATCATGGTCACGCCCAGGCTGGAGGCCAGCGCCAGACCCTTCTTCATGCACTTCTCACGGGTGGCGGGCACCAGGAACGGGTCGGGGATCAGATTGTCGTAGATCTTGGAGGCCTGCTCACGGAAAATGCCGTTGGGATTGCCGTCGGCATCCAGCTCCACCAGGCCGCCGGGGCCGTACACGTAGCCGTTGGTGATGTTGGCTTTTTCCAGCGCCATGGTGTTGGCCACCGCCGTGTGCAGGCACACGCGCTTGATGACGATGGGGTGATCGGTGCTGGCCTCGTCCAGGTCCAGACGGGTGGGCAGCCGGTCCTCGCAGTCCTTCCACTTGGACTGGTCAAAGTTGGAGCCCTTGATCCACTCGCCCTTGGGCGTCTCCGCCGCGCGGTCACGCAGCAGCTGCAGTGCCTCGGCGCGGGAGGTGGCGCCGCCCAGGTCCACCGTGGTATAAGTCTGGCAGAAAGCGAAGAAGTGCAGGTGGGAGTCGCCCATGCCGGGCAGCACAGTCTTGCCCTGCAGATCAATGCACTTCGCACAGTCAAAGCGCTCCAGCGCCTCTTCCTTTGTGCCCACATAGGCAAATTTGCCGTCCTTCAGCACCACTGCTTCCTTGCAGACGCCCGGCGCTTCCATCGTGTAGATCTTGCCGCCATAAAACAACGTATCAGCTTTGACCTTCATTTTGTACACCTCTCCAATTTCAACGTAGTATTATTGTGATTTTGTACAGTTTTGCGTACATAAGGTTTACCTTAGTTGCCATTATAACGGAAAATGGACCGGGTGGCAATTTGCCGCCTGTTCCCCCTGCGGAACAATTTGTGCAAATTATGTTTCCTGAACGGAACGTTTGTTGACATATTTGACGTATTTTGCTATAATCGTTAAAAACCAGCGCAAAAATGAGCCTGAATTGATTTTGAGGAAAACGCCTATGGACACTGCAAGAGAAAATATCACAAGAGAAGTCGGCAGCCGCATCCGCTACGCCCGCAAAAGCCGGGGTATGTCGATGGACGAGCTGGCTCAGACCATCTACAAGACCCGTTCGGCCATCTCCAAGTACGAGAACGGACAGATCTCCGTGGATATTGCCACGCTTTACGACATCGCCAACGCCCTGAAGGTCAGCATCTATGATCTGCTGTACCGCAATACACCGGATATTGACCAGGAGTACAACGCGGAGGTGCCCGCCTTTTTCCGGGAGGTCTCCCAATTATATATGTACTTCTTCGACGGCCGGGTCAACCGCGCCCAGTGCACCGTGATCGATATATTCCCCACGGAGGAGAGCAGCACGGCCGAGGTGCTCATGTACATGAACATCAAGGACCTGGCCCACTACCGGGTCTGTGAGAGCACCTACCACGGCACCCTGACCCACTACGAGGCGTTCAGCGCCATGCTGTTCCAGAATGACGATATGCCCATGGACAAATACCAGATCGGCATTCCCCAGCCCTATATGGACGACGACCGGAAGGGGGTGCTGACCTATGGCATCTCCTGCCGCCCGCTGATGCCCTCCGCCGCCAAGCGCCTTCTCAGCAAAACACCGCTTTCCATCGACAAGGCGCTGGTCCAGGAGCTGAAGATATCCAAGGAGGATATCCGCCTGATGAAGCATTATAATATGTTCGTCATGGTGTAGCCGGCATCGCCTTCTGTATATGTATGAACAGTCTTACCCGAAAAGGACGCCCCGGCGTCCTTTTTCCATAGGAGGACAAGTTTTTTCGCTTTTTTTCGATCTCGTTGTCCGTATTCGCTCCGCTGCGCCGTTTATAGAGTGAAGGCGCAGGACGGGGGCACACACTGCTGCCTGCACAGCCGCAGCGAGAAGGGAGGAGGGGTCATGCTGCTCTATATCCAGACCATAGAGGATCCCCGGCAGGCCCGGCAGTTCGAGGACATATACACCGCCTGCCGGGGCCGTCTGCTGGCGTTGGCCCGCCGGAAGCTCTGCGGCGGCGCGGAGGCCGAGGATGCGGTGCACCAGGCGTTTCTGGCACTGGCGGAGCACTTCCCGCGGCTGTGCCGCCTGCCCCGCCCCCAGCTGGAGGCGTATCTGGTGGTGGTCACGGAGCGTAAGTGTATCGACTGCCTGCGGCAGCAGGCCCGCCGTGACGGCGTGCCCTTTGACGAGAACACCGTTCTGGTCACGCCACCGCCTTGCGGCGACCCGGTGGCCGACGCCATGGGCCGCCTGCCGCCCCGCTGCCGCGAGGCACTGCTGCTGCGCTACGGCTGCGGCTACAGCACCCGTGAGACGGCATCCCTGCTGGGTCTTTCCTTTGCCGCAGCCCAGAAGCTTCTGCAGCGGGCCAAGGCCGCCCTGCGTACAGAACTGGAAAAGGAGGGCATATCTGTATGAGCATTCTGCTCAATGATGAAGCGCTGTGCTGCGGCGCGCGCCGACTGGCGGTGCAGCTGGCGGCGGCACTGCCGGCGCCGGAGGATGGATTTTCCCCGGCCTTTCAGGCGGACATGACGGCGCTGACGCGCTGTGTGACCCGCCGGCAGGCGGTCCGACGATGGGGCCGACGCGCGGCGGCGGCCGCTCTGACGGCACTGCTGACCTTTGGTGCGGTGCTGGCGGCCAGTCCGGTGGCGCGGGCGGCGGTGAGCCGCTGGTTCGTGCAGATAACGGAGCTGGTGACAGCCTACCGCATCACCCCGGCGGACGCCGGGGACACGGTGCAGGACTACACCCCCACCGCCCCGCTGGGCTATGTCCTGTCGGGCGACTTTACCGGCAGGGAGAACGGCATCCGGGTCATGCGCTGGACGTCCTCACACGGCGATCTGCTGTTTGAGGCCGTGCCCATGACCGGCGACGAGCCCATCAGCGTGGAGCTGCGAAGCAGCAGCACCGGCGGCCTCTCCTCCACGGAGACGGGACAGCGTCCCACGGGCGGGGCGGGCGAGCCGGAGGACTACGAGACGGAGAATGTGACCGTACACGGCCTGTCCGCCCAGCTATACCGCATATTGCCCGCAGAGGACGCCTCTCCGCAGGTGCAGCACGGCTGCGGCCTGTGGTTCTATCGGGGAAGCGACCTCGTGCATTTCCATCAGGTGTCCATCCCGGAGGGCGCTGCGGCGCTGGTGTGGGTGGATGAGCAGGCCAACTGCTTCTTCCTGCTGATCGGCGGTCAGTCCCGGCAGGAGCTGGTGTCCACGGCGGAGAGCATGTATGAGAGCGAAAGGAGCTAAGACCATGAAAAAAATCACCGTTATCGCGTCCCTGCTGGCGCTGCTGACGCTGAGCGCCTGCGGCATCCAGACCTTGCCCACCGATGAGGATGACGTGCCGCCGGTGGAGGGCATCTCCCAGACGCAGGAGGACGGGCAGACCGGCACGAAGGTGGTCTATATCCCCATGTGGATGCAGGACTACTCCGTGGTGTACTACGACGCCCACCTGAACCGCACCGTTGAAAAGGGCGGTGATCTGACCGAGGAGGAGATCAACAGCCGGGAGGACATCTACCCGGAGGAGATGTACACCATAGCGGCGGAGCCCAACACCAAGGTGGAGTATGACCTCCACGGGTTTATCCAGAATATCTACTACCGGGGCGGCGACGGGAAGTATTACCTTGACCCGGCCACCGCTGCCGCCATGCAGCCCTGATGCGCTGAGCGCAAAGGCCCGCCCCGCAGGGGCGGGCCTTTTTGTGCCTCTTTATTGCTGTGCCAGCGCTGCGGCCACAAAGCCGCGGAACAGGGGATGGGGCCGGTCCGGCCGGCTCTTGAACTCCGGGTGGAACTGGCACCCCACGAACCACGGGTGGTCCGGTATCTCCACCATCTCTACCAAACGGCCGTCCGGCGATGTACCCGCTACCCGCAGGCCCACGGCCTCCAGCTCCGGCCGGAACACGTTGCTGCACTCATACCGGTGACGGTGGCGTTCCCATATCTCCCGCTGGCCATAGGCCTCCCGGGCCTTTGTTCCCTCCGCCAGCACGCAGGGATACTTGCCCAGCCGCATGGTGCCGCCCTTGGCGGTCACGCCCACCTGGTCCGGCATCAGGTCGATGACCGGATGTGCCGTCACGGCGCTGAACTCTGCGCTGTGGGCATCCGCCCACCCGGCTGCGTGCCGCGCAAATTCGATGACCGCAATCTGCATCCCCAGGCAGATGCCCAGATAGGGGATACCCTTCTCCCGCGCGTACTGTGCCGCCAGGATCATCCCCTCAATGCCCCGGTCACCGAAGCCGCCGGGCACCAATATGCCGCTGCACCCGCAGAGCGTTTCCGTGAGGTTTTCCGCCGTCAGGTGCTGTGAGTCCACCCACCGGATGTCCACCTGTGCGCCGCAGGCGGTGCCCGCGTGGAACAGGGACTCCGCTACGCTGAGATAGGCGTCGTGCAGCTCCGTGTATTTGCCCACCAGCGCGATGGTCACATGATGCTGCTCCGCCGCGTGTATCTGCGTCACCAGCTCTTGCCAGTGCCGCATATCCGGCTCGCCGGCGCCCAGTCCCAGCATGCGGCACACCACCCGGCACAGCCCCTCCCGCTCCAGCAGCAGGGGCACCTCATACAGGGTGGACGCCGTCAGGTTGGGGATGACGCAGTCCTCACTGACATTGCAGAACAGTGCGATCTTCTTCCGCATGTCCTCCGGCAGCGGGCTGTCGGTGCGGCACACCAGGATATCCGGCTGGATTCCCACGCTCAGCAGCTCCTTCACGGAGTGCTGTGTGGGCTTGCTCTTCAGCTCACCGCTGCCGGGGATGGAGACCACCAGCGGCACGTGGATATACAGCACGTTTTCCCGTCCCTGCTCCGCCGCCACCTGACGGATGGCCTCCAGATACGGCTGGCTCTCGATGTCACCCACCGTGCCGCCGATCTCCGCGATGACCACGTCCGTCTGTCCGTCATCCATGGCGTACAACCGCCGCTTGATCTCGTCGGTCACATGGGGGATGATCTGCACCGTGCCGCCCAGATAGCCGCCCTGCCGTTCCCGGTTCAGCACCGACCAGAAGATCTTTCCGGAGGAAACGGAGCTGTCGCCGGTCAGCGCCTCATCCACGAAGCGCTCATAGTGTCCCAGGTCCAGATCCGTCTCCGCTCCGTCGTCGGTGACGAATACCTCTCCATGCTGGTAAGGACTCATAGTTCCCGGGTCTACATTCAGGTACGGATCGAATTTCTGGTTTCGCACCCGCAGACCGCACTGCTTCAGCAGCCGGCCCAGCGATGCCGCGCAGATGCCCTTTCCCAGCCCGGACACCACGCCGCCGGTCACAAAAATATACTTCATCCCGCCATCTCCCCTGTAAAAAATATGCTCCGATGGTACACCCCCATACCTCCGCTGTCAACGGTGCAAAACGCAGATATTTCATCGGAATTATCATATAATATATAGAATTAGGGAGAAATTGTTGCAGAAGCGAAAGTTCTTCTTGCATTGGCGGGCGGATGGTGGTATGGTAATATTGGACTCACCTTAGGGGAGGTTCCTCACAGGAAAAAATAAGCACCCGGAGGCTTATGCCTCCGGGTGCTTCTGCTTATGTCTCGTCGGTGATCTCGCCGCCGGACGCTTCCCGCCGGACCACCTTGATCTCGCAAGTGCGGTGATTGTCCACCCGCGTCACCAGCACGTCCAGATCCTGGCAGCTGAACCGGTCGCCTACCTCAGGAACCCGGTCGCACTGCTCCATTACCCAGCCGCTGACGGACGTCATCTCCGTCTCCTCGTTCAGATGGAAGAACTCGGCAAAATCGTCAAAGTCCATGGCCGCGTCCACCAGATAGGTGCCCTTGTCCACCTTGTGGATAAAGACCTCCTCCTCGTCGTGCTCGTCCCAGATCTCGCCCACCAGCTCCTCCAGAATGTCCTCCATGGTCACGATGCCGCAGGTGCCGCCGTACTCGTCCACCACCACGGCCACCTGGGTCTTGGCCAGCTGCAATTTTTTCAGCAGCAGACTGATGGGCTCGTTTTCCAGCACGAACATGACCGGGGAGAGTATCTCTTCCAGCGGCTTGTCCGTCACGCCGCAGCCCACATAAAAGTCCTTCTGGTGTATGGTGCCGATAATATGGTCGATGTCCTCCCGATAGATCAGCAGCCGGGAATACTTCGTCTGGGTGAACAGGTCCGCCACCTCTTCCTTGGTGGCGTCCACCGGCAGTGCCGCCAGGTCCACCCGATGGATGAGGATGTCCTGCGCCTCCTGCTCGGAAAAGCCGATGGCGTTCTTCAGCAGGTCGCCCTCGTCCTTGTCGATGCTGCCCTCCTGCTGCACCTCGTTCACCAGCATCAGCAGCTCCTCCGGGGACATTTTGTTGTCCCCATCCAGATGGAACACCCTGGCCAGCAGCTTTTTCCACAGGGAAAACAGCGCGTTCAGCGGCATCAGCAGCCAGATCAAGCACCGCAGAAACGGTGCGGCTGTCATGGCCCAGCTCTCGGCGCAGTCCTTGGCGATGCTCTTGGGGGAGATCTCGCCGAAGATCAGCACCACCACCGTTACCACGATGGTGGACAGCGTAGCGCCGGCATCGCCGAAGCTTTTGACGAACAGTGCCGTGGCCAGGGATGCCATGGCAATGTTCACGATGTTGTTGCCGATGAGGATGGTGGACAGCAGCTTGTCATAGCGCTCCAGCAGCCGGCACGCCAGCGCGGCACGGCTGTTGCCTTTTTCCGCCAGCATTTTCAGCCGCGTGACATTGGCCGAGGAGAACGCCGTCTCCGTGGCCGAGAAATAGGCGGACAGCAGCAGGCATACCGCCATAATAATGATATATGTAGTCGTTGACACGATCAATAGCTCCTTTTTCTGTCGTCTGTTTCTGTGATCCGCGCCGGTCTAAAGGCGCAAAAAAGCACGTCTGCCCCGCGTCGGGCGGCGCAGATATGCCGCAAAAAACAGATGGCAGCCCGGCAAGTTCCCGGGATGGTCGCCGCTGTCGGTATCCATATCGCCCCATATCCTCCTTTTTAAGATAAATCCCGCTTATTATATACAAAACCACCCGTCCTGTCAAGTCCGCCCCCTTTCCGCAAATCACGGAGCTGACTGGACAGCAAAAGGGCTTCCCTGTGGGAAGCCCTTTTGAATGCGCGTGTGCATTACAGCGCCCGCAAAAACTCCGGCTTCAGGTCCCGGCGACCGTCCAGCGCCGCGGCGATCTGCGCCAGCAGCGCCTTCCGGTCGCCGTTCAGTGTGCCCTTCAGCGTCAGATAGTTGCTGGCATGGTTGGCGCGGAACACGGTTCCTTCGCTGTCCACGTGCTGTAAAAACAGCTCTGTTTCCTTCAGTACCTCCAGGGGGCTGAGCAGCGTAAAGCTGCCCTCCCGCACCCAGGCCTCCAGCGGCGTTCCCGGCTCCACCATCAGCGTCAGCAGCCCCAGATAGTCCGGCTTCATTTCGCTGACGGCTCTGGCCGTGTCCGCGGCGTGCTCCCGCCAGTGTGCCACGCTCCCCAGCCCGGAGATGGCCGTCACCGACAGCGCCAGCCCGCACCGCCGGGCCTTCTGTCCCGCCGCCACGATCTCCGCCGCCGTGTGGCCCTTCTGCATCTTCTCCAGCACCGCGTCGCACCCGGACTCCAATCCCATATACACCATCTGCAGGCCCTTGCTCCGCAGCAGGCGCAGCTCGTCCTCGGATTTGATCTGCAGGCTGGTGGGGGAGGCGTAGCATGTTACCCGCTGGCACTCCGGGAACAGCCCATAGACCAGCCCCAATATCTCCACCAGGTCGCCGGTCCTCCGCATCAGTGCATCCCCATCCGCCAGAAAGACCCGTTCCACCCGGCGGTATACCCGCCGCGCCAGCTCAAAGTCCTCCCGTATCTCATCCATGGGCCGCATGGCAAAGTGCTTGTCGTCGTACATATCACAGAAGGCACACCTGTTGTGGCTGCACCCGTAGGTCACCTGCACGATCAGGCTGTACGCCTCGCTGGGCGGTCGGTATACCTTTCCCTTATAACGCATGGTCATCACTCCTTTTGCTGTATTATGCCATACTTTGAACGCTTTGAAAAGGGGGCATATTCCAGCCCCGCCCCACATAGGCTGTGACATCTCAACAAACGAGGTGTACTATGGAGCTGAATTACAACCGCGTGGAGCTGCGGGGCGTGGCCGAGGACGCGCCGTTGCTGTCCCATGTGAACCACGGCTGTGCGTTCTACCGCTTTACCCTGTCCGTCCTGCGCCTGTCCGGTCAGGCGGACAAGCTGCCCGTCATCGTCCCCCGGCCGCTTCTGCTGCTGACGCCGGTGTCCCCCGGCGACGGCGTACATATCACCGGCCAGCTGCGTTCCTTCAACAACAAAAGCGGCCAGGGCAGCCGTTTGGTCATCTCCACCTTCGCCCAGACGCTGACCCATGACGCCGGCGAACCGCTGAACCGCATTTTCCTCAGCGGCGTGCTGTGCAAGCAGCCCGCCCTCCGCCGTACGCCCCTTGGCCGCGAGATATGCGACATGATCCTGGCGGTGAACCGCCGCTACGGCCGCGCCGACTACCTGCCCTGCATCGCCTGGGGCGCCGTGGCTCAGCAGGTATCCCTGCTGCACACCGGCGCCCGGCTCACCGCCGAGGGTCGGGTCCAGAGCCGTGTCTACTCCAAAACGGAGAACGGCGTCACCACCGACCGCACCGCCTATGAGGTATCCATCATGCGTCCGGCGGACCGGACGGAATTCCCGGAATAACGCGCTTCCTCCGTCCATTCCCGCCCATTCTGCGGCGCTGTCTGCGCCGAAAAACCGGCATTCTCCCTGTTGCGCCCCGGCTGGTATTATGGTAAAATTCCTGTAAAGAAGTATGTTATAAGGAGAGCCTCCATGCGCCATTCCAGCCATCTGCATCTGCATTTCCACACCCACCACCGCGCCGCCCGTTATGACGTGGACATGACCAAGGGCAGCATCACAAAGCATCTGATCAACTTTGCCCTGCCGCTGATGGTGGGCAATCTTTTTCAGCAGCTCTACAACATGGTGGATACCTGGGTGGTGGGCAACTACGTCAGCAACGAGGCCTTTTCCGCCGTGGGTACCGTCACCCCTATTATCAACACGCTTATCGGCTTTTTCCTGGGATTGTCCAGCGGTGCCGGCGTGGTCATCAGCCAGTATTACGGTGCCGGCCGAGAGGATAAGGTCCGCCAGGCGGTCCACACTTCCCTGGTGCTGACGCTGCTGATGGGCGCGGTTTTCACCGCCGCCGGCATCGCCATGACGCCCCTGATGCTCCGCCTGATGAAGACCCCCGCCGAGGTGGCACCGGAGCAGACCACCTACCTGGCCATCTACTTCGCCGGCGTCATGGGACTGCTGCTCTACAACATGGGCTCCGGTATCCTCCGCGCCGTGGGCGATTCCCGCCGCCCCTTCTACTTCCTGCTGGTGTCCGCCGTGCTGAACACGGGATTGGACCTGCTCTTCGTGCTGAAATTCGGCATGGGCGTGGAGGGCGTGGCCTACGCCACCATCATCGCTCAGGCGGTGTCCGCCGCGCTGACCATCTGGGTGCTCATGCGCACCGCCGGCTGTATCCGCGTGGAGCTCCGCGCCCTGCGTATGACCTGGTCCGTTCTCCGTCAGATCGTGTCCGTGGGTATACCCGCCGCCCTGCAAATGGCCATCACCGCTTTCTCCAACGTGTTCGTCCAGGGCTATATCAACTATTTCGGCCCGGATTGTATGTCTGGCTGGACGGCCTATACCAAGGTGGACCAGCTGGTGATCCTGCCGGTCCAGTCCATCGCCATGGCCGGCACCACCTTCGTGGGCCAGAACCTGGGCGTGGGCGACACAGCCCGGGCCAAGAAGGGCGTCCGCACGGCGCTGTACCTGTCCTTCGCCGTCACGGCGGTGCTGTTGGTGCCGGTACTGCTGTTGGCCCCGGACCTGACGGCGTTCTTCAACAGCAAGGCCGAGGTGGTGTCCTATGGAGCGTTGCTGCTGCGGCTGCTGTCACCCTTCTACTTCTTCTTCTGCATCAACCAGATCTACTCCGCCGCCCTCCGCGGCGCGGGCAACAGCCAGGTGCCCATGTGGATCATGCTGGGCTCCTTCGTGGTCTTCCGCCAGATATACCTCTACATCGTGGCCCACTATGTCTCCAACGAGATCATCCCCATCGCCATGAGCTACCCCGCCGGTTGGTTCGTGTGCAGCGTGGCCACGCTCATCTACTACCGCTTCTGCAAATTCGACAGCCATCGGCTGGTGGAGGACGTATGATGGACAAGTGTGAGACCTGCGTGTGGTACGTCTATGACGAGGACTACGACGATTATATCTGTGACATGGATCTGGACGAGGACGAGCTGGCCCGCTTCCTGGCCGCCGATACCCGATCCTGTCCCTATTGGCGCCCCGGCGACGACTATATCACCGCGCGAAAGCAATAAAAAGCACCCCCGGACTACCGGGGGTGCCTGCTTGTTCCGCCGAAAAGAAACACCACCCATTGGGTGGTGTTTCTTTTCGGCGGTGCCGCGTCAGGCCTCACGCTTGCGGCGGCGCAGCAGCGCCGCGGTGCCGGTGTAGCTTATCAGCGCCGTTACCGCGTAGGGCAGCAGCCCCGCGTCCGCCAGCGTCTTTCTGCCAGCAGAATGTAGTAAGCTTTGCGTTCGAGCCTTCACTGACATTGGGCGAGCTGCTGTAGTTTCAAGTCTGCCCGCTGGGAAGCTTCGACCAGTCCGGCGTATAGGCGTGCTTGCCGGTGTCCGCATACGGCAGCGTAAGCGCGACGGTGTCAAGACTGTCGCCGGCGGCCGGATTCACCGTTACATCGATGTCGGGCGCCCGTATCTCGTAGTGCGTTTCGCCGTTGGGCGTGACTGTAGCGCCAATTCTGAAGCGTGAAGATTTGACTGCGGCAGCGTGGACGGCATCTTCGGAAGCAAGACAAAGGCCGCCGTGCTGGCGTTCCAGAAGGCCAACGGTCTGGGTGTGGACGGCATCGTCGGCCCCCTGACGTGGGCAAAGCTGGGCTAAACGACACGGACGGACGAATTGTCTGCATAGAATAGAACCAATACCGCAGGAGGGGGACGGAAGCTTCCGTCCCCCTCCTTTTTCAACGGTTTCAACGGGCAGGACGCTCCGCATACGACTAAAAACAAGGCTAAAGCCTGCTTCCGGGCATGAAAAAACTCCCGAAACACAGGCGTTTCGGGAGTTTTGGTTGTCATGCTGTACCACTGTAGATTTTTGAACCCACGGCTCAAAAATGTCATGTGCAAGTCAGAATTCTCCGTTCTTTTTTAACTTTTCTCAAACCTTTTTGATGGGTGCTTTCAAGAGTTGCTAATTGGCCGCATGAAAAACCGTTATGCAAAACACTCATTTTTCCTCTGGCATCTCGCTCATATCCGCGGCTGCCCCTTCCAGAAGATCAGTCACAATCTGATTGAGCTGTGCGGCGTTCTTCGGGGAGATGACCGGCGTATTGGACTGTGACTCAATGTCTCTCCTCGTTCGCCCAGCAACCTGTCCGCCAGCTTTAGCAACTTCCAGATTCTCTTGGAAGGTCGAGGGCTTACGATCCTTTGAAAACTGTGTGGTGGTGGCTTCTGCCAACATATTCAGCACCAGCTCCAGCGTGGTCATGTTATCACGAAGGTTTTCCTTTTTCAATCCCTTCAGATTTTTGTACTGGCGGGTGGACATACCCGACCACGCGCGGGAGATCTCATCGGTGAGGATGGCGTACTCCACGCCCTTCTGAACGCCGCGGGCGTCCCACTCGTCTGTCAGTTCCTTACGGACCTGAATGGCTTGCAGCCGCTGGTTGATCCATTCGCGGGTATAGCCCTTTTTGAGATAGGTTTCCAACGCCCGCTCAATGGTCAACTCCGGGTCTATGGTTTCCTCAATGCGCTCCCGCCCAACCTGCGCTAACCAGGCTCGGAATGGTTCTGCTTTTGGCGAGGGAATGGATTGGACGATATCCGTCCCGATGTATCCTCGGCGTTCAGGATTTCCGCGATCTCCCGCGGATTCCTGCCGGAGAGGTATTCAAGGAAGATACGCCGCACGATTTCGGCCTCATCCTCGTGGACGGCAAGGCTTTTCCCGTCCAGCCGGAAGCCCCAGGGGGCGCGGCAGGTGTTAAACTCGCCGCTTTCCATTCTGCGCTGATAGCTCCAGCGCATATTGCCGGAGATGGATTCGCTCTCCTTTTGGGCGAAGGCGGCATAGATGGCGGTGATGAGCTCGCTGCTCACATTGGCGGTGTCGATGCCCTCGCGCTCGAAGCGGACATTGACGCCCAGCTTCTTCAGCTCCCGCACTGCCTCCAGACAGTCCTTTGTGTTTCGGGCGAAGCGGGAGATGGATTTGACGAGGATCTGGTCGATGAGTCCTCTGCGGCAGTCCGCCATCATGCGCTGGAAATCCTCCCGCTTTGCGGCGGAGGTGCCGGTGATGCTCTCGTCGGCGTAGATATCCACCATGCGCCACTCAGCCTTGCCGGAGATCAGCTCGGCGTAGTAGCGGTTTTGCGCCGCGAAGGAGTTGAGCTGGTCATCGGAGTCCGAGCTGACACGAGTATAAGGGCGCGGATGGCCTCGGCGTCGGGCGGCTTCAAGTAAACCTCCGTCAGATCCATCTCCTCCTGCAGGTAGTCGTCCGTGAACTCGCCCTTGGAGAAGAACTTGTAAAGGACGTTGAAGTCATCCCGCGTGTTCAGCGGCAGGAAGCCAAGCTCCGCCAGCAGTGCCATGGGGCGGTTCTTCACGCAGCAGAACAGGTTGGTGAGATTGCCGTTGAAGTCGTTGTAGACCTCCATGCAGCCGCGCTGGATGGGACGGCACATGGTCACCGTGCCGCTGCCGCCAAACACATCGATGAAGCGGGTGTAGCGGTCCGGCATCAGCTTGTTGATGATCCACAGCAGCTTGCCTTTGCCGCCCACCCAGGGAATAAAGCTGTTCAAGAAGTGTCACCTCCCTCCAGCGGGAGGGAGATCTGACCGGTGTCCTCATAGTCAGGCAAGGTGCGGGACAGGCCGCGCTCCGCAAATGCGATTTTCTTGATCCTGCTGCGGAGCTGCCGGATGGTGCGCCGCAGCTCCTCCTCGGTGGCGGCATAGTAGTAGCCGCCGTCAAAGCTGCAGATGGGGATGCCGTCGCCCCGCAGGGCGTTGATCTCCCGGCGCAGCTCAGAGCCGCGCATTCGGAAGGCACACTCCAGCTCCCGGCTGGTGACGGCGTTTGCCTCGCCCTTGTGGTAGAGTTCAAGATACTCTGCAAGGGCTTTGTTGATCGGCACAGTTCCTCCTTTCCGGGTCCGTTATCCCGGAGCAGGAGGTCAAATCAGCGCAAAAAAGAAGGGGCCGCTTTTCCCCGTCCGGGAATACGGCCCCTTGGTGTATTGTTTTGCTTGTTTCGTTCTTTTAGAACGGTCACCGTTCTGTGCGCTCCTGTGAAACAAATAGCTTCTCCAATATAATTTAAGAACGGATTCCGTTCAAAAGGAGATTGCACATGGATCAGATCGCATTGGGAAAACGAATCAAAGCCGCCCGTGAGCGTGCCGGTATGACGCAGGAAGAGCTTGCTGCCGCTGTTGATTACAGCGTTGACCATATGAGCGTGGTCGAGCGCGGAGTCAAAGCACCAAAGCTGGATAAGCTGGTCGCCATTGCCAATGTACTCAAGGTAGGAACGGACGAGCTGCTTCAGGATAATTTGGATGCGGCAACGCTGCTTCACGCCACAGAGCTCTCCGAGCGATTGAAAGCCCTGTCCCCAGAAGGGCAGCGCAAGGTGATGAATGTGCTGGACACTTTGATCGACGAATTGCGGTAACACCGGTGCAGAGGTTTGCTTTTTAGCAAACCTCTGTTTTTTCGACTGCATTCGACACTTTTCCCTAAAACTCCTGTGCTATTGTAGTTCTAAAAGAACGATACCCGTTCTAAAAAGCAATAGGAGTGATACCATGAAGAAAAAGAAGATCAATGCCGATGCTGCTCTGCTGGAGATTGCCCGCAGACATCACACTACCGTGGAAGAGGTGCGAAAAGAGATCCGGCTTGCCATGATTGCCGCGATGTGCAATCCTGACCCTGCCGTACAGAAGAGATGGCGCGAGATACCTCACACCGGTGATACGATCACGCCGGAAGATCTCATTACATACATTGCAAAGCAGTGCCTGCCACAATGATCTTACACTTTGGTCATGACGGGGACCTGACGGGATTACATTACCTGCATTTCCATCGACTGTTTCTGTTCGGCGGCTGGATACTGCACATAATCACTGCCGATGAACACGCCTGGATGCTCGTCCTCGTAGCGGCAGCCCAGCGCACCCAGGTCCATGTACTCATACAGCTCCTCCGGGACGGTAGTTTCGTTGGCGAGATAATATCTGCCCAGCGCGGCGTAGCTGTTGACGCCCTTGAGGATCGTGTAATCACTCAACTGTTCTGGTGAATTTGCAAGAATCTCCCCAGCCTCAGCCTCGCCCTTTTGCAGAACGATGGCGGAGAGGATCGTCTTTTCGTCATCGCTTAGAGCATCCGGTCTGCATCGGAATGTCTCCCGTGCTGCACAAGGCAGCGTCCGGTCACCTTCGTGTTGAATATGTTCCTTGTTCATTACATTTTCATCTCCATTTCCTGTTTCTGCACCGGTGACAGCATGGGCTGATAGTCCGCGCGGTGCAGCAGACCGTAGGGCGAGAGCACTGCGTTGTCCTCTCTGATGAGGTCGCAGCCGTAGGCGTAGAGGTTCACATGGGAGAGCAGCAGCTCCGCCGAATGGTCATCCGTCATGAAGCGTAGGTGGTCAATGGCTGTTTCCTGCGGGGAACTCAAGTCCGGCGTGAGGACGTAGTCCGCCAGATGCTCCGTCAAGAACAGGGCGGTTTCGATGTCCCGTACCTCGAACTGCTCCAACAGAGCCTTCAGCTTTGGCACCTCGGATCTCGGAATGTCCCGCGCGGCCTTGGTGAAGGCGTTAAATTCCTCCAGCTCCATGGGCAGGTCGGTGAAGTCCGCCGCATAGGGGATGATCCCGTCATAATCAATGACCGTGACGCCCTCCCAGCCCTCCACGCCGAGTTGTTCCTGTGCGTCCAGCAGCTCTGCCTCTGCTGCGGGAAGATCCAGTGTCACCGTGCGCGCATCGCCAATGTCGGGATGCAGTCCGAGCGTGAGCCGGAAGAGGTATCCCGGCTTTCCCGGCAGCGCCTTTTGGACAGGCGGCGCGGTTGTCAGTTCGCCATCCCGCAGCACATACAGACTGCCCACAAAAACGCCGTTTTCACTGCACCGCATCATTCTTCCAATGCCGGCGAAGTCCAGCATCTCGAACACCTCGTTGGATACGCCGTCCAGTTCGGGGACAAAGTCGTTTTCCGCATAGAAGCGGCCAAGCTGGGCGTCATCCGCGGCATCCACCACATGATAGCAGTCTGTTCTTGCGCTGACCGCCAGATCTCGCAGATCCTGCAGCGTAATGACGCCGCCGTTGGCGTTTACTTTTCTCTGCACCTCCATGGAAAACAGTCCCTCAAAGGCGGCTTCCTGCACCTCGTCCAGCGGCGACAGCAGTGCGGCAAGGTCGTTGAGCTCGATGAGGCTGATATCCAACCCGTCCAAATAGGGCGCGAGGTACCCGAAGGCTTCGTAGTCTTCGATCTCCATGTACAACTGCTCGCCCTCGTTCAACCGCACTTTTTCCATAGCGTCCCACAGTTCCCACGGGGAGGCGGGCAAGTCCAGCTTGGCATACGCCTCGTTGTTGGGTACGTCTTCTTTCGCAAGATATACCTCGAATATCTTCTTACCCAAGGGTCATTCCTCCCATTTTCATCCCGTTCTGCTCATAGACTTTCGGGTTCGCACCGGGGACGTCCCAGCCGAACATGGAGCCCGTTTTCATGGCTTTTTCCTGCGCAGGGGTAACGCCGAGCCGCTCGTTGTTGTAGTCCGCCAGTTCACGGTTATGCGTGGGATCGTCCGTGTTCCAATCACTGTGGTAGTAGCCGATCTCACCGCGCTTGATACAGATGAGCTCGCCGGTGCCGGGGAGCGTTGAGAAGCACAGCTCTGGCAGTCCATCCGCCAGCTTGGGGGAGAAAAGCTCCTGTTCCGTTTGGATGCTCCACTCATCCGAATTCCAAAAGTGGACATACAATTCACCGCCGTCATCCACGGAGATCTCCCGTTGCTCAAAACCCTCGCACCAGCCGTCCGAAGCTTGTCCGGTGATAAACTCTTTCAAAGTATCCATTTCGGTGTCCGACAATTCCCCGGCGATGCGGCATTCCGCAACGCCCCAGAGCTGCCGGTCACGTTCCTCTACGGTGAAGACGGCGGAGCGCACCTTGCGGTCAACGCTGTCGGCTTCATCATACCAATGCATGATGCCGCGCTCGGTTTCCTCCGGCATCCGGTTTTTCACCAGCGCCGCCGAGATCTGATCCTGATAGCCGCGCAGCTCACTGCCCTCCAGAAGTGTGCTGCTGTCATCAAATTCGCCGTACTCGTTTCGCTCGTAGAGATCGGCGGTCAAGGGCATATACAGCTTGAGGGTGGTCAGCTTGGGCGGCAGCACGGTGAAGCTGTCCTCGCCGGGGACAATCCCCAATGTCCTGCCGTTGTCCCATTTCATGTGGATAGTGCCAATGTCATCCACGAAGTCTACTTCGCCCTCGGTGCCGGGAAGAATGGGGGCGTAGGGATCGTCCATCGAATTGAGCCGGATGCGGGTGCCGGGGGGATACTGTTCCTTGATAAAATTCACCATTTTTCTGTCCATCATCGTTTCCTCCATGTTTTGCTCTCTGTCGTAAAACTCCAGCTCGTAGATCACACTGCGATCTTGCTTTCGGGTATCCTTCACCTTGACCGTCGTACCATCAAAGATGTAATTGCCGGCTTTTCCAAAATCGGTGTAGAAGCCCTTGCCGTGGTTGCAGGTGGAGAAGGGATGCTCCGGCTGATCCTTGATCTTGGAATAAAAGCCCACCGTCTGCACTGTGGTCACCACACGGGTCAGCCCCACCATATCCGCGTGATTGGCGTGGCTGACGGTTTTGAACTCCACACCGGGGCGGATGAACCGTTTCAGCTCGGCAAGGCTTTTGAAAGCGACCGGCTCTCGCTGCTTTTTTGAAGCGTCCATTACATTCCTCCGAAGGTCATGCCCTGCTCGGGTCGAGGCTCGTGATCCTCCTGTCGGCAAGGGGCTTCCTCGCCGTAGAAGTCGAAGATCATGTCATCCACCTGCTTGCGGACGGCGGGATCGTCGGTCAGCACCTCGTAACGGAAGCCTGTGGTGGGGCGATACGGCAACTCCTCTTGAATGCATTTGAAAAAGGCTTCGGCATCGGTAAACTCCTGTGTATCGCCGTTGGCATAGGTGACGCGGCCCACCAGCGGCTTGTCCCGCGCCATGTTCTGCCGCTGGACATCCAGATCATAAGCCGTACAGTAGCAGTTATAATCTCCGGGGGACGGATTGCAGCGCAGGCAGTAGC
>OKVH01000532.1_pt1 | contig 21351 bp, 14 predicted proteins | sample 1604791 | NCBI WGS metagenome assembly OKVH01 (sample SAMN01760919, study PRJEB22395) | human gut metagenome | reverse complement strand
CAGCCTGCCACGGCGATGTCGCCGGCGGCCTTGGTCTGGCCGTAGACGGACAGCGGGGAGAACGGCTCCTCCTCCGTGTGGACCTCGGCGGTGCCGTCGAAGACGTAGTCGGAGGACACGTGGACGAGGGTGATCCCGTGATCAGAGCATGTGCGGGCGAGAAGCGCCGGCCCCGTCGCGTTGGCCTTCCAGGCGGTGGCGCGGCCCTCGGGGGTCTCCGCTTTATCCACGGCCGTGTAGGCGCCGCAGTTGATCACGGTGCCGTAGAGCGACCAGTCGTATTTTGAGTAGGCGTCCGGGTCGGACATGTCGAAGGTGTCGATGTCGCAGAAGTCGAAGTCCTTCGCCACGCCGCGCTCCTCGGCGAGCGCGCGGACTGCATGGCCCAGCTGGCCGTTGCAGCCGGTGACGAGGGTGCGCTTCGGCGCCATGGGGACGACGTCCCTCAGCATCGGGTGGTTTTTGTCCGCCTCGGAGACGGTGGCCTCGGCCAGCGGGATCGGCCACTCGATGGCGAGCTCGGGGTCGGCGAGGTTCACGAAGGTGTAGGTCCTCTTGAGCTCCAGCGACCAGTGGGCGTCCACCAGGTAGGTGTAGGCGGTGCCGTCCTCCAGGGCCTGGAAGGAGTTGCCCACGCCGCGCGGGACGTAGATGGCCTTGCTGGGATCCAGGGTGCAGGTGAACACCTTCCCGTAGGTGGCGCTGCCCTCGCGAAGGTCCACCCATGCGCCGAAGACCGAGCCGCGGGCCACCGAGATGAACTTGTCCCAGGGCTCCGCGTGGATGCCGCGGGTGACGCCCCTCTTCTCGTTGTAGGAGACGTTGTTCTGGACGATGCGGAAGTCGGGGATGCCGAGCGCGCACATCTTGGCGCGCTGCCAGTTCTCCTTGAACCAGCCGCGCGAGTCGCCGTGGACGGCGAGGTCGACGACCATGAGGCCCCCGATGCCGGTCTCGGTGACGGAGAGGTCCTTCTCGAATGCGATGTCTGCCATCTAACTCTTCCCTCCTTACTGCCCCTGCGCGCGGTAGCGGGCCTCGGTGGCCTCCTTGACGGGGCGCCACCAGGACTCGTTGGCGACGTACCAGTCGATGGTGGCCTTCAGGCCCTCGGCGAAGTCGGTGTGGGCCGGCCTCCAGCCCAGCTCGCGCTGGAGCTTCGTGGAGTCGATGGCGTAGCGGCGGTCGTGGCCGGGGCGGTCGGCGACCCAGTCGAAGTCCTCGGGGTCCCTTCCCATGGCCGTGAGGATCATGCGCAGGACCGTGATGTTGTTCTTCTCCCCGTTGGCCCCGATGAGGTAGGTCTCCCCCATGCGACCGCGGGTGAGGATGTCCCAGACGGCCGATGAGTGGTCCTCGGTGTGGATCCAGTCGCGGACGTTCTCGCCCTTCCCGTAGAGCTTGGGGCGCACGCCGTCGACGATGTTGGTGATCTGCCTGGGGATGAACTTCTCCACGTGCTGGTAGGGGCCGTAGTTGTTGGAGCAGTTGGAGATCGTGGCGCGAAGCCCGTAGGTGCGGGTCCAGGCGCGCACGAGCATGTCGGAGGACGCCTTGGTCGAGCTGTACGGAGAGGACGGCTTATAGGGCGTCTCCTCGGTGAACTTCGCCGGGTCGTCGAGCGCCAGGTCGCCGTAGACCTCGTCGGTGGAGACGTGGTGGTAGCGGATGCCGTATTTCCTCACGGCCTCCAGCAGGCGGAAGGTGCCCTCGACGTTGGTGCGCAGGAACGGCTCCGGGTCGGCGATGGAGTTGTCGTTGTGGCTCTCGGCGGCGTAGTGCACGATCGCGTCGTGGCCGGGGACGATCCTATCGAGCAGCCCCGCGTCGCAGATGTCGCCCACGACGAGCTCCACGCGGTCCGACGGCAGCCCGGCGATGTTCTCGGGGTTGCCGGCGTAGGTCAGCTTGTCCAGGACGGTGACGTGGACGTCGGGGTGGTTGTTCACGACATAGTGCACGAAGTTGCTGCCGATGAAGCCGCAGCCGCCCGTGACGATGATGTTCTTAGGTTCAAAAATCTCAGACATGAAAATCCAATCTGAAGCAAGTACAGCTTCTTTAGTATGCCGCAGGAAGTGACGCCGCGGCACTATTCAACAAAACTATCGGACATTTCGGCATGCGATAAGAGCCATGACCTTCGCAGAATTACTTCCCCTACAAAACGCCTCCGGAATGCAGTCTTTGTCGTACCGGAAGACCGAATTCCCAGTTTTATCGCGTAAGTACTTATAGAAGAAGTCTTCCCAGCTTTTAAACTTCTCACTGTTTACAAAGGCTTCTGGGGTTTCCAAAACCGCCTTAACATCTAACCTTGAAATTACGCCAGAGCTCAGCAGAAGCCACTCGAATGACTCGGGAAGACAAACCGTAACAGTATCGCGATGAATGTCTTGCAGCTTAAGGACGCGGTCCGCATAGCACCCAAATGCCGCTCCGTCCGCGACAACAAACACGCGATCGTCGAAATGCTGATCCAACCAGCCCAAAATCGCGCTGTTCGTCATGGCCGAAGCACAGGTAAGCTCACTATCAGCGAAATGCCGTTCAAAGAACTGGAAACCAGACTTACTGTCCTCGCATAGAAGGATAGAAAAGTCCTGTTTTGGCGCCGATCGGGAAATAGCATAACGATGATTTCCGCGATCTTGATAAACAGGGACGAAAGAATGGTATTTTCCGCTCGTCTTAATCTTGTAAATCTCATCCACGCTATACGGAAGATTGGGGAAATCAGCCCTTGAGATCAGCACGAAATAATTCGAGGAATACAGCACATGATGGGCAAACTCATCAGAATGGATCTCTTTTAAGCCCTCTCGACAAATACAATCGAGTCATGAACAGACAAAAGCTGGTTTCGCCAATCATAATCGGTCAGGGCGACACAGGGACAATCGCATTGCAAGGAAACGCCCGACTGCTCGCCCGTTCGCATGTAGTCTGCGACCATGTCAAACAGCGTCGTCTTACCCGTGCCGCTATCGCCACGCACAATAGTGATGTTCCGCTTGATGGTAAATGTGTACTTGGTTCCCCTACGGCGGGAAATCTTAACAAGATGCGAACCGTTCATAAGCAGCACCTACAGATACGGAATCGACTCGTGAATCAATTCGGCCATGTTATGAACGATTCGGCCGCTGTTCACGACTTTGATTTTAAAATCCTCGCGGCCAAAGTCCATCACATGATAGAGATTCACAACGAGCTTGCGGTCTTTCGCCATGTCGAGAATCCACTTGGCACAGTTGTCACCACAGGTAGAAGCGTTAAAAATATGCTTACGATCAAATCTCATAAGCAGCAGCGTTTTCACGCCACCAGAAAGCTGGAGTGGGGAGATGGATCCAAGCACAGGGCTTTCGATGACGTTTTCGGAGACAACAACCGATCGATCGACATCTTTAATTATCGAGACTGCATAGGGATCCGCAATCCAAGAAGACCGGTAAGAGTTTTTGAAATATGTCGCTGTGTTGTAAATCGCTTCTGGCATATCGCCAAAGTAGACGCTTAACACATCCACTCCCAATCATATCGTCTTTATGGTCAACGTAATCATAACGAAAGGGGCCACCAGATAAACGGTGACCCCTGAAAGAAAACAAGCTTGCGCTAGTACTCGCTCGGGCTGTTGACGATCTCGCCGGCGGCGACCTTCTTCAGGTGCTGCCCGTAGACCGACTTGCCGTAGGCCTTCGCGGCCTCCTCCAGCTCGGCGGTCGTGATCCAGCCGTTCTCCCAGGCGATCTCCTCGGGTACCGAGACCGGCAGGTCCTGGGAGTGCTCCACGGCGCGGACGAACTCCGCGGCCTCGTGGAGGCTCTCCATGGTGCCGGTGTCCAGCCACGCGTACCCGCGGCCGAGGGTGACCACGGACAGCGTCCCCTCCTCAAGGTACATCTGGTTGAGCGTGGTGATCTCCAGCTCGCCTCGGGCCGAGGGCTCGACCCTGTGCGCCTTGGCGGCGACGTCGCCCGGGTAGAAGTACAGGCCGGTGACGGCGTAGGCGCTCTTGGGGCGCTCGGGCTTCTCCTCGATGGAGACGGCCCTGCCCTCGCCGTCGAACTCCACGACGCCGAAGCGCTCGGGGTCGTCCACGTGGTAGCCGAAGACCGTGGCGCGGCCCGACTCGGCGTTCTGCACGGCGCGCGTCAGGTGGCGGGACAGGCCGTTTCCGTAGAAGATGTTGTCGCCGAGCACCAGGGCGCACGGCTCGCCGTTAATGAACTCCTCGCCGATGGTGAAGGCCTGCGCCAGGCCGTCCGGGCTCGGCTGCTCGGCGTAGGACAGGTTCACGCCGTAGCGCGAGCCGTCCCCGAGCAGGCGCTCGAAGTTGGGCAGGTCCGTCGGCGTGGAGATGACCAGGATGTCGCGGATGCCCGCCAGCATGAGGGTGGACAGCGGGTAGTAGATCATGGGCTTGTCGTAGACCGGCAGCAGCTGCTTGGAGGTCACGAGCGTGAGCGGGTACAGGCGGGTGCCGGACCCGCCGGCGAGGATGATGCCTTTCATAACATAACTCCTTAATAATAAAGCAGCCAAACATTGCATACTTGCGGCAACGTTAACTTAAAGGTCTACGTTGCCGCAAGTATGCATCCATCAAATTAAAACTATAGTATCAGTCATATAGGTGAACGATTTTATCCGTCAGTTTTGACCAGTCCCTCTCCTCCGCAGTCTTCAATCCCCCGCCATACAGCGTCTCACGAAGACCGCGATCATTAACGATGCGATTAATGCAGCTCACCGCAGCATCAATATCTCCACGGCCGTAAAGCAAGCAATTCGATCCATCGCGAAGGAACTCTGCGTTACCTCCATTGGGAACAGCAACAACAAAGCCGCCGGTCGCCATCATCTCCAACGGGGGATATGAAAAACTTTCGAGAATGCTTGTCTTCAATAAAATATGACACTGGTTATAGATGTCTGATATTTGATCATGCGGCACTCTACCGAGGAAATTATCGATACGGTACCAAGGCTTCTTTTTACCAGTGTAGTTCATATACCAAATCTCATATCTTTCAGAGTCAAGCCTTTCCACTACCCTGAAAGCTTCATCAACATTTTTATAATCCGAACCGCAATCCCCCTCAATAAGTATCCGAATTTTAGGCATAGAGAAATCACGCTCAGAATGAGGGAGCGAGGCAAGGTCGAGTCCATTCGGAACCGACTTACAATTCTGACCAAACCTATCATGAAGCCATTCCTCGCACCAAGGCGAGATCGTCAGGTAGTCAATATCGTTATTTAAATAAGTAGAATTCGCCTGAAGACGCAGCCTATCTCCTGGAAGATAAAAATCAGTCTCCAGGTTCTGAACCAAGTACTTTTTCTTACCAATACGTGGATAGCGTTTAACAAAATCAAGAGTATCCCAAAGGGTTGCAACCGCAGTATCAATTGCACCCGACAAAGGGCATTTATCGAGTTTGCCACTTGGAACGACACGATTAAGAACAGGAATACGATGTCCGAAAACTTCAAGCCACTTTGTTGAATCGTCGGTATTAAGTATTAATACATCAACACCAGCGTCCTGAAGAATGCACAGGTGCCTAAGGGCGACTAAGACACCACCGCTAGTATTCACGCTCGGCATGACCATTCCGAGATTGGGAGATTGTTCTTTTACAATAATATCTCGGATTGCTTTAGCAGCCGAAACAGTAGTGCAGTGCTCATGGCAGTATAAATATGCAGATTCGCCGACGCTCTTCCTAAGATCAGAATCTAATATCAGACGATTGAGGACAGCACACCAGTCCTCAACACCATCGCAGAGAAATCCAGTAACGCCATCCTGAATCATCTTCTTAAAGGCGCCAACATTGCTAGCAACCGTAGGAACCTTAACAAGCGATGATTCAATCCATTTATTCTCGGATTTAGCTCGATTGAATAGAGTGTTCTCCAAAGGAGCGATATTGATATCACAGGAAGCAATATAATTTGGAAGCCGACGCCAATCGCAAAATGGGAACGTGACAATACGTTCGGAAAATGGCATCAAGTCATCAGGAACATCGAGTTCCCCGCCCACCATCAAGGTGACGTTGTGATGAGTCTCCATTACCTTAGATAATGCTGGGAGCACTAAATTGAAATCTGCATTATGGGTAATGCTTCCGCTAAAATAGCCGATTCTGATTTCCTGAGTTTTCTGTTTTTCATCCCTACGCTCAACCGCTCGCTTGTAGGGAACCCTATCCTCAGGCAAGACGCTTGAGCTTTGCAAGCTGGGGAGTACATCTCGACGATAGATAGCAATATTCGAATAATCAATCATCGATTCAGATGCTACATTTCTATTTATATAAACCCTGGGAACATATTTTTTTAGTTCTTCCGCCATCCCCTCAGTAGTAGTGATAGCGCAATCGCAAAGCTTCAGTGTTTCACCCATTCGCTTGACGCCATCGTCATAGCAAGACTTATCATGAGCAGTCATTGCATTAACGAACGGAATAGAATCGGTATAAGCAGTGTCGATAACCAAATCGTCAATGTCATAAATAACGCGCTTATTGAGTTTTTTTGCCTGCCTAATTAAAGATTCAACTTCATCACTTAGGGGACAACGGAAAATAATAAAAGTACGCGCATGCCTAAGAATATCCTTTTCCATCTCCCAGGCATTAACCTTTTGGACCGTTAAGCCGGCAGCCTCAAGTTCCTCAATCTGATGATCGACACGGTACCTAATAGGATGCGGAACGGAATAATCACATCCATTAATAAAAATAACATCAAAAAAAGAATTGTCTTGGCGAGAGCTGAAATCAAATCGAGGCCTATGCATTGAGAGTACATGGGAGACCTTCTTGGGGACGTTATAAAATCCCTCTTCTTTAACGGTGTAACCAATGCCCTCAAGAAGGTTCAACATGAAACACTAACTCCTAAAACGCAGAAAGAATTGAAATAAAGTCCACTAATAGAATAGTACTCATTATTAATGAAGAACCAAGCAAGACATGTCCTTCAGAACTTGATTTTATCGGTCGCAAGATATTCAACAGAACCGGAAGGACCAGTGGGAATAAATATCGTCCTTGGACCCCCATGATAATATCTTCACGCTTATCAACAGTAAGAGTCCAGTTCCTCATCGTCATAACAATCAGGAAGAAATTGACGAATACAACAGCAATCATTACAAAGCAATCCGTACTGCAGAATAATTTTTTATTATTCTCATCGTTATAAAACAGAACAACAGACTGGAGAATGATGTAAAGCCAAAAACAAAATGGCCAAACATTAATCGAAAGAGCGCCAAGATTGTAACCTGCATAGGATTGAAACCAGAATGGCCCCATCTCCCAAATAGACTTAATAAAAACCTTTGCGCAATGCAGCGGCGCTCGCATCAAATCAAATGAATCTGGCATGAAACTTCCATGATAAAGAAAAACGAACGCGCAGCTCGCAACAAAAGCTATCGCAAAGAAGGAAGAGATGAACTTTTTATAGCTGTCTGTTCCTTTAAGTTTTTTCCAGTGAATAAGGTTCAAGAGTACCAACGGGAAAAACATTATCTTTGAAAGAAGCAGTAAAACGGATAGCAGTATTAACGCCAGCAGAGATCGATATGAATACAACGAGTCCGCATAAATCTTAACGACTACAGCAACGTACAAAATGGCAACAATGTTTGCGACAGAATCAGCCGAAACAGACGCTTCCTGCTGCAATAAAATGGGATTTAGTAAAAAAATCAAAACAGCATTTTTACCAACTGGCATCAGCTTGATTACCCAATAAGCCGCGAAACAATATGCTAATCCAGCGCACACGCGCGAAACTGAAAGGGCCACAAAGGCATTAAAATCCGATTGCTGCGCAAATCCTAGAATTACTCCTGGAATTAAATAAAGATGAGGGTAATAGCTCCCCAAATACGTATGGCACACAAAAACGCTAGACCAATCGGTAGGCTGAGTCATTGCATTAAAATAATCTGCGTACGATGAAGGAAACTGACCCAATTGGAAGCAAGAGACAACATCAAAGCCATTGCCGTTACGAGACAATAAAGCGGCCGCCTGCCAAATATGAGAAGCCTCGTCTGGAACATTAGCGGGCAGCATGAAAAGGCCAAAAGCAGTTACAGCGGGCACACCAATCACTACAAAGCAAATTGCGGGATTGTGCTGCTCTTTAATTAATAATAGGACACCAACGAACAAGCAGGCAATTAAGGGCAGAGCCGAGAGCCATAGCCCAGGCAATCCGATAGCGCTGGCTTTAAAGGCGCAATAGTAGAAAAATCCCAAGCAAAGAGAAAATACAGCTATAAACGGGTAAACGAAAAAAGTCAGAGCTTTTCGATAACTATCAGATAGTTTCAGATGACCAGTAAAGGTATCTAGATTCATAACTCTACAACTCCGTCTCGATAAATGTTCAACTTACGCCGGCATTGTTGCAGCGTCATAAAGAATTGCTTCTCATGCTAAGCGAATACAGGCTACAGACTATTGGAGCAAACCACTTGGGCCAGAATTTTTGAAGCATCGTTTCATCCTCCGACCTCCTTGTATCATCTTTAATCAACGCCGTGGTCTCAGAGCCTTCATGAATTCGATGAAACATTAAAACCTCGGGAGAATAAACGAAAGATCCGTCGATTTTCGAGAATCTTTCCCATGCCTCCCAGTCCAAGTCACATTTCATGTCTGTCATAAATAACGGTGTCTGTAAGATGCTTAGATTAAATGTCACAGAAGGACAGCAGATGGCGGAACCGAACCTCAGGATATCCCTTTTATCCTTAACCGATGAAAGAGCGCCGTGGCGAGCAAACTTACGAAGTAAAATTCTCTTTATTTTCAGAATAAGGAGGTTTTCTTCATATATGCCATTTCTTATCTCACCATAATTAGAAAAGAAGATTAAAGGTTGATCCGCTTCTTTCATAGCCCGCAGCATAGTTTCCGTATAACTAGAGCTATAGATATCATCCTGATGTGCTATAGTCACAAGCTTTGTATTTGAATTCGCAATAGCACAATTCCAGTCATGAGATATGCTAGGCGACCCCTCGTTAACAATTACCGGAATCGAATAATTAGACGCTATACGATCAATATAGGAATTAGGAGTTGACGTCGATATAAGGATATTACTACGGGTGCTTTGGTTCACTAAAGAATCTAAACAGTCAGACAAGTACGGAGACTCGCCGTATGCGCACAATACAAATGTATGATCTTTTGCCAAGCACATGGCATTACTCCCTATTTTTTGATTCAAGCTCTTTTTCAAGCAATGCAATTCGTTGAGTTAAGTTAGCAATTGCAGAAGATTGTTTACTTGACAGACATGCCATAGAAAGAACAATGCATATCAAAAATAAAAACCCTAAGACAAAAACAAAATTGGCTGGAGTCTGAAAACCAAATAAACTTGAAATGAAGTAAAGAGGTTGCGGAAAGAGGCCGCATACCAACAAAACCAATGCAAGAACAATCCAAAGAAGTGAATACTTGAGCTGAAGGCTATCCTTCAATACAAGACGCAGCACAAAACAAAGCAAAACTAAACAAGCAGTAATGACACCAAACTGTAAGGAAATATGCATAACAACCCATCCTAATTCGAGAATGAAGAGATGATAATCGCCAAAGTAACCTTTATCATGTAATAAATGCTACTAAAACCAGCAATTGACGACTTTCCCCCCTGTCGTTCTTTCATTACGACAGGCACTTCTGTAACGCGAAGGCCCTTAACCATAGCCGCAACAGCGGAATCCGGCTCTGGATAGTCTACGGGATATTTTTTACAGAATAGATCTATGGCCTTAGATCCACATGCGCGAAAACCAGAAGTGGGGTCGCTAACACGAACGTGAGTTGTAAGATGAATTACCGCAGAGAGCCATCTAATTCCAAGACGCCTCAAGAAGGTTGACTTGAAGCCTTCAGATTCCTCAAGAAATCGCGATCCGATAACTAAATCAGACCCATTATTTATTTCATCAAGCAAGCATGATATGTAATGGGCGTCATGCTGCCCATCACCATCAACTTGAATGTCTACATCATAGCCAAAGCGCTTGGCGTATTTGTGTCCGGCTTGAACCGCACCTCCAATGCCAAGATTCTGCGGTAAATCCAGGACATTAACCCCCGCATCGCGACAAACACGCAAAGTGTCATCAGTGGAGCCGTCGTTGATAACTACATAATCGTATCCAGCTTCCTCCACAGAAGAAACCGTATCTAAAATGTTCGCCTCTTCATTAAAAGCTGGGATGATAACCAGCGCTCTTAATTCATGCATCATTTGAATCCTCAGTACAAAATATCACTCAAACAGCCCAAGTCGAACTGAAAAACCCTATCAAAACAAGGAGCACGAATTTACAGTTCGGATGTGACAGATTGCTTCGCCTTCCGATTTAATAGGTTAATTATACAAAGGAAAGAAAATAATAATCCAAAACCGTATGCCACCAAGATAATGATATTGATGATATTTGCATCAGAAGCAAATACCGGATTCACAAAACAATAACGAGAAAGAAACACGGCCAACGCTAACGAAGCGGCACCAGAAATCGTGCCAATAATCGGTTTCCCAAATGCAATAAAAACATCAATAGTGAAAAAGTTCAAACCAGTGAATGCGGTAGCAACGAGTGCCAGCGGAAGATAATCTGAGTGAAGACCAACTTCTTTGCCATAAATAGCAGTAAGCACAGGTTCGCCTATAAAAGCACTAGCAATGGCACACATCGCCGTCAAAACGAATACGGAAGCGAGCATTTTAATAAATACTAAGCGTAATCGGTGAGTTTCGTTTTCTCGCCACATTGCCGAAATAGGTCCAAGCAGGGGGGCATATAGATAAGATACGAGAGCCTGAATTACGGCAGTCGGAGTGGCAACGGCGGCATAAAAACCCAACGCCTCATTTCCATAGGAAAGACCATAGAACTGTCTTGTTACGCTAACAACAGCCGTGCACGCAAGAGATGCAACAAACCCGGGAAAACAGATACGTGACAATTTGATAAGGGAAGTAAAATCAAAATCAGGCATAACGGCACAAAACCGTTTTGTCATTCTAAAATCATATATAAGCACAACAGCTATGGTAACAATAGCCATTGAAGCAACGGCTATTACCAAGTTATCAAATAGCAACAAGCACAACGAAAAAGAGACTAGAACTCCTACGCCACGAACTATTTGAGAAATAGCCGCAATGTCCAATCTGTTGTTTACCTGATCCACACCGTGAAGAACATCGACAAATGAATCGCCAGCTTTAAATAGGCAATAAACAGCAACAACTGCCCAATCGCTGAATGCAACAGAGACTAAACAATAGAAGAAGCAAATAACACAGGCAAATATTGTTGCAACGATTCTATGAGCGATAAAATTCCCAGCCGTAAAATCAGAATAACTCTCAGAAACCTGAACGGGGCGCGCTCGAAGCAAAACAATGGTCGCAAAAATATTACCAACAGACATAGCCACAGCAAGGCTACCAGACATGCTAATGTCGGAACCAAGTGTCACCACAAGAACAGTAATCAGCCAGTTGCAAATCAAATACACCATCGAGCCGACGCTGTTCCAAACAAGGCTCTGCTCAACAGAGAGTTCTTTCGTTTTTCTATTAGACACAATCACTCCAGCAGTGGATCATCAGGCCTTGTTGAATAAAAACAAAACGCGAAGAAGTAAATCAGAAATCAAAGTAGGTCGCAGACGCTTTGGGAAAATTGCTTTCCTAAGTCTTGAAATAATCCCATCATCATTGGTGAAAATATCAAGCTCATGTTTCTGCTCAGAACTAAGCTCATCATAAAATACCGCAGAAAAATGGCTTAACTTTTGACTCTCATCTTTCGATCTATCACCAAATAGCTCGTCCTTAAAATATGTCTTTAAAAGATCAAAATAACGATTATCTCCAGAAGTGACCGCAGAGGAATGACGAACATGAGAAGCCGTACAGACGGAATCAAACAATACCTTTCCAAATGCCGAAGCACACCGAATCAGCCATCGATCATGCATTTCATTCCCTGGATCCACCTCAAGAATAAAGGCCCTGCAAGCAAGGCGATTAAATACTATCGTGAAGCCTAGTCCAGGAGTATAAAACAAGGTGTTATGAAAAGAGAGGTACTTGTCCTGCGGAGCCGATTCGCGTATCGTCTCGCCATCTTCGTTTACATATGAAAAGGAAGAGAAGTAGACAGTCGGCACCTTGTCTCCACTATTTTCAATTGCCCTAACTGCCAGTTCAATTTTATCGCTCTTCCAAATATCATCCTGATCGGCAAATGCATAGTAGTCATATTCGGGAACCCGCTTGATAATTTCATAAAAACTATTTGGGCACCCAAGATTACCGATTGAATCTTGAATTAAATGAATACTCGAGTTTGACCGACAGTACCATTGTGCAATTTTAACAGTGTCATCCGTTGAACCATCATCACGAATATAGACGGAACAATTAGGCCAAGTTTGCTCCAAGATACTATCAAGCTGTTTGGCCAAATACTTGCCGCCGTTATATGTGGGTAAAACAATGCAAACAGACTTGTCTTTGATTTTATCCATAATCCTATTTATTTCTTTTCGAGGCACGATATTTAAGAAATGCAGGAATCAACCCACTGATTACTTTATAGCGAAGCTGAGGAAAAGGCCTGGTTAGGAAATTAAAGGTCCGCCAAGCAAGAAAATAAGCGCCCCAACCATCTTCATCTTTCGCGTCCTTCCAGAACGTTTCTGATAAATAAAAGTGATACTCATTATTGAAGCGATGAGTATTCCCCCGCCGCCACGGCCTCTCTTCGCCGAGATAATGGACAACGATGGGCTTCAATCTTGCGGTATTAAAATTGTTTTCATCCGAAAAGCCCGGCATTAACGAGTTTAAGAATAAATACGGATAGTAGTCAAAGATATTGGAATAATTGAACACAGGGGATAAACTGCAAATCTTATCTTTAAGTACTGCATTTAGAGCATCTTGATCATTCGCAAACAAGCGTCCTGAGCGGCGCTCGCAATAATCCAATAATTGATCTTCGCAACAAGTTGATCTCCATTGCTTTAAATCAACGAGCAACACGCCAGCATTGTGGTACAGACAGCCATTTAAGTCTAAATCATTAAGTCGAGATGGGCCGACCGTTGGCTCGGGAACCATTCCAACCACGCAACCCTTAAGATCTTGATTCCAAAGAAGAGCAATATCCCCAAGAACAATCGTATCGCCATCGAGGTAAATAACTCTTTCGATCTCATTAGGTAGAAAATGTGCCATCAAAAGCCTAGCAAGAACTATTTCATTCCATCCCGATGTATCAAAATCAAACCCGAGAGCATCTTTGAAGTTCGAAATATCATAAAACGCAAGGTTTTGGTTGTATTTGGCCACCATCTCTTGGAGCAAATGCTGGTTATCCTCCGTAATGCCATTAGAGAAGACATGAAAAGTAATGTCTTGAATACCGGAATGATTTGAAACAACCGAGCAAATATTGGCGGCCAACTGTGGGACAAAATTGTTATCAACCGTATAAAGCAAATTCATGATTACTAAACTTCACCTTAATTCACCCAATAGAAATTAATGATGACGACTTTATGAAAGAGGCCGAAACGAAATCCTTACACAGAGGATAAAGTCTAGCACGGTTTGCCTCTTTCAAATAACTTGCAACTAAGGAGGGTGAATTGATGGGACTACAACCCCATCAATTCACCCTCCCCCTACTCCATTAGCGTTGGTATATAGGCAAATTGGATCTATATTTAGCTTTTCTCAACCAGCCTAACCTCAAGCGCCTCCAGATGCAGAGCCTCACCAGTTGTACCGGCGCACTCTCCCGATTTAACCCAGTCTAGCCAACCCTTGCTTTGTACATGTGCTCTATAGACAACGTCATAATGCTTGGTGAGATTGCCCGTCAGTTTTATTTCAACGGCCTCGATGGATAGAGACTTCCCTGTAGTGCCGGCAACCTTGCCATTCTTGACCCACTCTTGCCAGCCGATATTCTGAACATGAGCTCGATACTCGATGTTACCGGAATACCCAAGGTCGGGCTTATTAATCGTCAACGCCTCAACAGCAAGATTTCGACCAGTTGTGCCCGACGTCATGCCCTCATAAACAGGTTCCTGCCAACCAAGGTTTGAAACATGAGCCCTTATTGAAAAAGTTCTCTGAATAGAGGGCCGACTCGTATCCCCTGGTGCAGGCGAACCCTTTTCAACCAAAACGACCTGGTATGCCTCGAGCCTCAAGCCAAACCCAGTCGTTCCGGCAACCTGATCATTGCAGGCCCAGCCAAGCCAGCCCTTATCCTGAACATGAGCACGATAGTAAACGTCATAACGATTGGCCATCTCACCAGTAAGTCGAATTTGAATAGCCTGGACAGACTTGCTCTGACCCGTAGTACCGGAGACTTCTCCCTCTTTCACATAGTCTTGCCAACCATAATCGGAAACATGTGTCCTGTACTCCAAGCTGCCGTCGTAGGGAACATTCTGAAGGTTGAGAGTAATAGCCTCGACAGCCTTGGACTGACCAACGGTACCAGAAACATTTCCGCCCTTGGAAGCCGACTGCCAGCCGTCATTCGAAACATGTGAAGTTGCCAAGACGTCAAGAGAGCCTCGCGACACCTTGACAACATCGTAGCCCGACTCACTCTTCTTGTAATAAATCAGAGCGCCACTGTTGTGCGAATAGATAGCAAAGTCGTAATTTGCCGAAGCAACTATGGAATCCGAAAATTCTACGAGATAGCAAGAGTCACCCTGCTTGCAAAGGGATCTGATTTCAGCATCCGTGTCTTCGGTAACTGGAGAAGCAAACCAATCCATAATCGAATAATCGATAACGGCACCCGGCTTCAAGGCCTCGGCCTTCGTGGAATTCCAAAGACCACCAGCAGCATCAGCACTGGCCGAGTTATACGTACTAGACCCATAACCAGACAGGCCAATCTCCGGATTAAAGAAGAGAATCAGCTCCGCTGCAACGGAAGAATCGACATCGGTAATGCCAAGACGGTCAAGCTGTTCCTGCTTTTGGGGATACATGCCCGTCGGCGTGTTTGGATGCCCCTTGTAATAATACAAATAGTCATCGCCATAGATAACTTCGGTCAAGTTGGCATAGTCGTCAAAATTCTGCTCGTAAGAAACATACGTTCCAAGCAGCATCATTACCTTTTTGCCCTGTTGAGTCGCCGCATCAAAATAACCATCGTTAAAGTTGTACAGTGCCTTAAACGCTTGGACCGTATCCTCTCCCCTATTTTGCAAGCTCGTAAGCATGCTCGAAACGTTTACTTTCTTAACGTTGGGGTCTGAGGCTATTCTATTGGCAAAAGCATTATCGTCACCGCTTGTAAACAAATTGGTGCGAGTCATCCACCACTGAGTACCGGGCTCAATACTCAGCACGGCATACATAGAATCCCAGTGATCGTGATAATCGCTATACGACTTTGAGACCTCACCGGTTTCGTATTCCCTATTCTTAGCAGCGTTCCATAAAGCAATCAGCTCAGCTTGCTTAGAATCTGGATCCTTGACGTCAAAGGCCTCGTTGGTAAAGACATACGTGGCAGAGCCATCGGACAACAGCCGAATGGAGTATTGACCAGTGGGAATTTTATTGGCGTAAATCATCCTATGAATCAACGAACAGGTAATGTCATTGATATACAGATTGAACTTTGCATTGGGGTTGATCTTGTAGAGAGCAGCGACATAATCCGCGAACGCCTGATAGCTCGAACTAGAAGCATTCTCCTCACGAGTCAGATACGGAAGGCCATACATCCCGGACGGAAGCGAGTTCCAGTTATAAGCACTTGGACGATCGAGCATTACAATCGACGGAATGGTCGTTCCGGCAGAAGAGGTGCTCATATCCCAGAAAGATAGCGAATAGAGAACAACAGGGAAAGAAGCACTCAAAGGGGCAAGGTTGTATTCACTCGCAGAAATGCCGATTGACTGATGGTCCTCATGAACGATGTTTCCGTTCTTCAAATACTGCAACGAAACGTCAAACGGACCATAATCGCTAAATTCAATTTCACTGGAGCTGGAATCCAAATCTCCGAGTGCGATCGTGCTGGAAACAGAACGGGTAACCTTCCCTCCATACGACATGGAGCCCGCCACCCTTATCGAATCAGCGATACCGAGTCGTTTTATATCCTCGACCTGCGGAATATTCAGGGTTACTTTAGTCGTCTCCCCAACCTGAGAAAGAGAGCAATTAAAGACATACGGGACATAGGCTCCAGTGGTATCGCCGGGCGCCGCTTCACCCTTCTTTACAATAACGATCTGTATTGCTTCAACGGCATGAGACCAACCGGTGGTTCCCGCAGTCGACCCATTTGAGGTCCATCCAAGCCAACCGAAATTAGAAGCATGAACGCGATAATACAGGTCATAAGAAGTTGCTCTTTCACCCGTCAGCTTGAGCTCGACGGCTTCAATCTGAAGGCCCTTTCCCGTTGTGCCGGAGACGGATCCATCAGAAACCCAATCCTGCCAGCCTTCATTTTGGACATGAGAGCGGTATTCGATACCAAGGTCTTCTGAATTAGGGAGGGTAACCCTGAGCGCCTCAAGCCTACGAGACTGGCCCGTTGTGCCAGAGGTCGAACCATTCGATGTAAACGTCGACTCCCAGCCAATGCCTGAAATGTGAGATTTATAGCTGACGTCCGGAGCCGCCTCTTTGGGCTCCACGGCAGCATCAATCGAAGGCGCCGTTTCATCGGCTACAGCAGCAGTTTGATCCGAGGAGTCGGATTGGGTCTCTGGAACGAATTCATATTCGTTGGAACCATCATTTTGATCTGCCCAACAAGCCAAAGGGCTCAAAAGCAGCATCGACATGAAGCAGGAAATCAGAACAACAAATGTTCTAAATTGCCTTTTCAAGAGAATCGCCTCCTAGATAGACAGTCGTCAATAACCATACTATCGGGAGTAGACTTCATTATTGCTACAAATTAGGTGAACGAAGAAAAAGGAGCCTCATCCAAAGGTAAGGGCCCTTTCCCGTTGCCAAGACTACGACAACAGGAAAGGGCCCTCTAACAAGCTCTCGCCGTTTACGGAATAGCTAGTAAATTACCACCTTGGTAGCAAGGGGCACGTTATCCCAAATCCATTTAGCGCGATCGATGGGCAAGCGCACGCAGCCTTGTGAAATATGCATTCCTATTCGGCTGTCCATGGGGTTAAAAGTTCCCTGGTAGTACTGTATCGAATGGAACAGATAGTCCCCGTAAAACTGCGTGTAGTAGTAACAGGTATAGCCATGCCCAAACGAGTAACCCTTGCCGGTGACGGAATACTCGCCTGTAGGCGTCGGAGTACTAGGAGCGCCCGTAGAGCAGGTCCAGTACTGGGCGTAGCTCCACGAACCGCGCTGTCCGCGAAGAACTCCCAGGCGGCATGTTTGCCTGTCAACTGCAATTAGCCAGCTTGTATTGCTCGAATATCTATTAGCCAGATTAAGCATGGCCATCATGTCGGCAGGCAACAAAGGCTGATCGGTAAACGGGCGTCCGGTAGCACCGGGAGCACCAGCGCCCTTGGGAACAATCTTCACTTGAACAGACTCGACTCTGCAACCTATCCTAGACGCACCCGCAGGCTGCCCATTTGAGGTCCAGTCGAGCCACCCAAAGTCTTGGCAATATGCTCGATACCAAACATCAAAGTAGTTCGATAAATCACCGGTTAACCTAATCTTTAGAGCCTCGATACGCTTTGCACAGCCAACTGTGCCAGCGACATTCCCATTAGAAGTCCAGCCTTGCCAGCCCACATCCTGCACATGGGCGGAGTACTCAATACCGCCCGATACACTACTTGAGACATTCGACTTCAGTGCCTCAATAGCAAGCGATCTACCAGTTGTGCCAGCAACACCACCGTTGCCAACGGGATTCATCCAACCGAGCGTGGCGACATGCGCCTGGAGCGTTAGAGCTGGAGCCGAGATAAATGCGGGCGCAGACGATGCACCAGGATTTCCGCCCTTCACTACAAGCTTTATTTGGACAGCCTCTATCTGGATATTTAACCCGGTAGTTCCAGCGGAATCGCCGTTTTTGGCCCAACCCAACCAACCATAACCAGCCGAATGAACTCGATAGAAAATGTCATACTGATTCGCCAGGGGACCATTTATGCGCAGTTCAAGAGCCTGAATGGCCAACCCTTGTCCAACGGTCCCAACATAACCGGCAGACCGCCATTCCTGCCAACCAATATTGGCAACATGGGCTCGTGCCTCAATAAGAGAGCCATCATCCACACCGGCCAGCGACACATTCAGAGCTTGAAGCGAAAGCGATTTTCCCGTTGTGCCGGCATCCTGCCCATCTAAAACAGATGGAGACCACCCACGATTAGCGGAATGGGCCTGATAAACAACATGAGTGCAATCGGCGGAAGTATCGGAAACAAACGCTCCGTCCGTTACTCCGGGCGCGCCACTGCCTTTACCGATAATCTTTACTTCGACAGCCTTAAGAAATGAACCCGGTATCGTTGCTCCCGCATCCGCGCCATTACACGCCCAACCAAGCCATCCTTTTTTGGAGTCAAAACACCGATACCAAACGTCATAGGCATTAGACAAATCACCAGTAAGAGTCAATCTCACAGCCTTTAAAACACGCCCATCGTTTTTAGAGGTAAGCGCAGCACCGTCAGAAACAACGCCGCTCCATCCATTAAATTCATAGCAGCCTGAATAACCGATTGAACCTGAAGTCTCTTGATTATCAAACGAGATAGAAAGCGAGGTCAAAGGTTCAGAGCCACTCTCAGAACCCATTAAAATCGTTTTACCCTGCACAATGCCCAAGCTATTGCCATTAAGGCTATACGAACTGCCACTCAGAACATCCGTAGCTCCAATGAAATGGTCCAACGTATCGCCGGGAGCAGAGCCGCCCTTTTCAACCAACAAAACCTGAATACCCTGAATGGCAGCACCTTTCCCCACCGAGCCCGCAGGAGACCCATTGGACGTCCAGCCCAGCCATCCGCCCAATTTGGGAGCATACACACGGTACCAAATGTCGTAAGTTGCAGATATCTCGTCATTCAGCTTAAACTGAACGGCCTCAATGGACCGAGACTGCCCGGTCGTGCCAACAGTACCTGAAGACCAGCTTTGCCAACCAATGCCAGAGACGTGCGCGCGAGAGGAAATAGAGCCTCCGTGGCCATACCAATTAACACTAAGCGACAGTCCCTCAATTGCATTTGTTGAGTCAATGACCCCCGATGTCTTTCCGTTCGCGACAACACCCATCCATCCAACATTGGAGACATGAGATCGATAGGAAACGGTAGGCGGTTCCTGGGAATGGTCCCTAAAGGCATCGCCTCGCGCTGGCGCATCTTGAGCATTTTTTGGAAGCACCTTTATCTGAATAGCTTCGACCTGATAAGCATAGCCCTGTGTTCCAGCAGGCTCACCATTCGAGGCCCAGCCAAGCCAACCAACATTTGCAGAATGAACGCGATACCAAATGTCATACGATTCAGAAAGACCGCTCGACAAAGATAGCTTGATCGCCTCGATGGCTCGCGACTGTCCAACTGTTCCAGATGTCTGCCCGTTACCCACCGGCTGAGACTCCCAGCCGATCCCGGAAATATGAGATTGGACCGAAATGCTGTCACTCCCCAAAGGGGTGCCATCTTGTGAAAGCAGATTGATCTTTAGGGCTTCGACGCGCTTAGCACGACCTGTTGTACCAGCCGTCATTCCATTTGAAACGGGAGTTTGCCAGCCAATATCCTGTACATGAGTCTGGTATGAAACAGAGCCAAAGACAGCGGATACATCATTTTCGGGTTTCGGCGAATCAGTCGCATTGGAAGCAGACTCGCTAGAAACGGATGAGGGTGAATCATTGTCTGGCACAGTCGACTGCTCGACTTCAGCCCCCTGTTGTTCGTCATTTAAGACGAAGTCCTCGTCTTCTGAGCTGCCGGCGGCATTAACGGAATAATCAGTAGATTTCGGCTGTACCGGTAAAGAATCAGCCCAGACAGAAAGGGGCGTCAGAAGACACTGAAGAATCAGTAATGGCGTCATTGCCGTTGCTAGCAGTCGTTGCGTCTTTTTCATTCGCCTCCCCCATCAATCGACCATCTTTAGCATCATTATTTATCGATTCGGCAATTGCTTAAATAACGAAAACGTGAATGGCACTTAAATAGAAACGAACGGACCGTTGCAAAACGGCCCGTTCGTTTTAACCAGAGTAACTGCTAAAACCCGTGCGAAAACATGACTTTCGATCAGCTATGCAAGCGGCACGTTGTCATACCAACCCCACTTTGGCTTATATGAGGTGGAATAATAATCCAGCCAGTACGCCATATCGAGCGTCCTGATCTGACCGACATTATCCATAACCTGGTTATTGCCAATATAGAGACAAACGTGACCGTAAATGCTGCCCATGCGGGTATGCGTATGCGAAGGAACGGCAATGACCATTCCGACTTTCAGCTGAGAATAGTCGGTGAATTTACAATAATCCCAGTAGTAATCGCAGGCATCTGTATGGACGTTCCTAAATCCGGCACGCTCGTAGATATCTGCAATCCACTCGGAGCACAATCCCGGGCCAGGAGACGGTACCTGTCGGGCAAGATCTACAATCTTCTTCTGCATGGGATTTGCAAATGCAGAAGGCTGCCCAAGCAAACACGGCGAAACGGTGCTCCCGGGGGCATTGGCGCCCTTCCTTGTAAGTCGAACTTGGACAGCTTGGACATGCATCCCATAGCCAGTGCTACCGGCAACGGCACCATTTTTAGTCCAACCAAGCCAACCGACATTATCAACATGGACCCTATACCAAACATCTAAATAGGTTGCCAAGTCACCAGAAAGAGAAATTTTAATAGCCTCAACCGAATTAGTTTCAGCAGTAGACGAAAGCTGCTCCCCGTTTGTCTTGCCAGAAGTCCAGCCAACATTCGAAAGATGCAGTTGATATTTAATCCCGCCGGCAACAGATGAAGTAGTTTTAGCCGAAAACCCGGTGATGGAAATTCCCTGACCAGTTGTACCGGACACCTCTCCGGCCGAGACAGAATTCTGCCAAGCGCCTTTCACCTGAGAGGAATATGTCACCGAAGGTATTTCAAGATGGGAATATCCCGATGTATCAGGATGGGAAGCACCCTTCTTAATGAGCTTAATCTGAACAGCCTCGAGAGAGCACGACATACCGGTGGTGCCGGCCTCCTCGCCGTCCTTGGCCCA
>OKVH01000531.1_pt1 | contig 21375 bp, 18 predicted proteins | sample 1604791 | NCBI WGS metagenome assembly OKVH01 (sample SAMN01760919, study PRJEB22395) | human gut metagenome | reverse complement strand
GGTGCAGGCAGCGAAGCGTCCCTGCCAGTAACTTTGCGCGTCCGCAGACGCGCCCTCAAGCTGCTCTTCCCCCGAGATTCCGTGAAGAACCTGATTTTTTCGTGCTTTTCCGCTTGACAAGCGCGCCGATGTGCGTATAATAGGTTTGTATATTTATGCGTCTACTCCGCATAAATGGAGGAGGAATATCATGGCATGGACGGTCTTTATTGATGGCAAGGAAGGCACAACAGGCCTTCGGATTTTCGATCGGCTGGCGGAGCGCGGGGAGTTTTCGCTCCTGACGCTCCCGGAGGAAAAGCGCAAGGACGCCGATGCCCGACGCGAAGCCATTCACGCCGCCGACATTGCCATTCTCTGCCTGCCGGACGCTGCTGCACGAGAATCCGTCGCGCTGGCGGAAGGAAGCAATACGCGCATTCTTGATACTTCGACGGCGCACCGCGTTGTCCCCGGCTGGGCGTACGGCTTCCCGGAATTGTCCAAGAAGCATCGGGACGCCGTCGTCTCCGGGCAATACGTCGCCGTGCCGGGCTGCCACGCCAGCGGGTTCATCGCACTCGCCGCGCCGCTGGTCGCCGCGGGGCTGATTCCGGCGGACGCGCTGCTGTCTTGCTTCTCCCTGACCGGGTACAGCGGCGGCGGCAAGAAAATGATCGCCCAGTACGAGGCGGACACCCGCACGCCTGACCTCGATGCGCCCCGCCCCTACGGCTTGACGCAGTCGCACAAGCACCTGCCAGAAATGCAGCAGATTTCTTGTCTGACCCACGCGCCGATTTTCGCGCCGATTGTGGCGGATTACTACGCCGGGATGCAGGTGACGATTCCGCTGTTCCGCCAGCAGCTGAACTGTGCGCACCCGGTTGAGGAACTGACCGCGTGCCTGAAGGCGCACTATGCTTCCTCCCCCATCGTGTCCGTGCTGGACGCGCAGGAGGTGGCGGCGTTCGGCGGCTTCATCCCCGCGAACGCTCTGGCGGGCAAGGACAGCATGAAGCTGATGGTGCTGGGCAATGACGACCGCATCGAGCTGGTCAGCCTGTTCGACAACCTCGGCAAGGGGTCGTCCGGCGCGGCCATTGAGTGCTTGAACCTGATGACAGGCGCACCCGAAACGACAGGACTGAATCTGTAAGCATATAATATGGAGGAAAAGCATATGGAGCATATTTCGGGCGGCGTATGTGCCGCGAAGGGATTTCAGGCGGGCGGCATTCACTGCGGCATCCGCAAAAACCGCGGCAAGCGCGACATCAGCATGATTGTGAGCGAAGTTCCTGCTTCGGCGGCGGCGGTGTACACGAGCAATCTGGTCAAGGGCGCGCCCATTTACGTCACCCAGCGGAACTTGGCGGGCGGTATTGCGCAGCTGGCCGTCTGCAACAGCGGCAACGCGAACACCTGCAACGCCGACGGCGAAGAAGTCGCGTGGCAAATGTGCGAACTGGCGGGCAAGGCGGCGGGCATCGACCCGCACCACGTCATTGTCGCGTCTACGGGCGTGATTGGGCAGCCGCTGTCCATCGAACCAATCGCCCAGCACATGGGAGCGCTGTACGCCGCCGTGAAGGTCAACGGCAGTCAGGAAGCGGCGGAGGGCATCATGACGACGGACACGCGGCTGAAGGAAGTCGCGGTGTCTTTCGTGGTGGACGGCAAGGTCTGCCACCTCGGCGGCATCGCGAAGGGGTCAGGCATGATTCACCCGAATCTGGCGACGATGCTCGTTTTCCTCACCTGCGACGCGGCGATTTCCCCCGCGATGCTCCGCAAGGCGCTGTCGGACAACGTGAAGGACACGTTCAACATGGTCAGCGTCGATGGCGACACATCCACCAACGACATGGTGTCCATCATGGCGAACGGCTTGGCGGGCAATGCGCTGATTGACAGTGAAAACGCGGATTACGCCGTGTTCTGCGCCGCGCTCAACGAGGTGACGACCGCCCTGTGCCGCATGATTGCTAAGGACGGCGAAGGCGCGTCGCGGCTGCTGACGTGCGTGGTGACGGGCGGCAAAACCGTGCGGGACGCAAAACTCGCCGCGAAGTCCGTCATCTGCTCCAGCCTGCTGAAGGCCGCCATTTTCGGCGCGGATGCGAACTGGGGGCGCGTGCTGTGCGCGCTGGGCTACTCCGGCGCGGAAATCGACGTGAAGAAGGTGGATGTCGCCTTCCGCAGCGCCGTCGGCTCGATTGACGTGTGCAAAAGCGGCGCATCCATCGACTTCAGCGAAGAAAAAGCGAAGGAAATCCTGCTGGAGGACGAGGTGGATGTCGTCGTCACCCTGCACGACGGCGACGCCTCCGCCACCGCTTGGGGCTGTGACCTGACGTACGATTACGTCAAAATCAACGGCGACTATCGGAGCTGAAAGGACGAATCAATATGCAGATGTACAACGGCATGACGAACCGCCAGCGCGCGCAGGTGCTGGTCGAGGCGCTGCCCTATATCCAGAAGTATAACGGCAAAATCGTCGTCGTCAAGTACGGCGGCAACGCCATGATCAACGAGGAGCTCAAGCACGATGTCATGCGCGACATGGTCCTGATGAGCCTCATCGGGGTCAAAATGGTGCTGGTGCACGGCGGCGGCCCGGAAATCTCCAGTATGCTCAAGCGCGTCGGCAAGGAGACGGAGTTCGTCAATGGTCTGCGCGTGACGGACGAGGAAACGAGCGAGATCGTCCAAATGGTGCTGGCGGGCAAAATCAACAAATCGCTGGTGGCGAAGCTGGACAACCTCGGCGGCCGCGCGATGGGCATCTGCGGCATGGACGGCGGGCTCATCAAGGCGCAGATGATTGACCCCAAGCTCGGCTACGTCGGCAAAATCAACAGCGTCAACCCGCAGCCGATTCTCGATCTGCTGGAAAATGGGTATATCCCGGTCGTTTCCACCATCGGGTGCGACGAAACGGGGCATGTCTACAACATCAACGCCGACACCGCCGCCGCGTCGATTGCCGCCGCCATGCACGCCGAGGCGCTCATCTCCATGACGGACACCGTCGGTCTGCTCCGCGACCCGAAAGACCCGACAAGCCTCATCCGCCGCGTCGATTTGAAGGGCGTAGAGGAGCTGAAGGCGGAGGGCATCATCTCCGGCGGCATGATTCCCAAGGTCGAGTGCTGCACCAACGCCATCCGCGCGGGTGTGCGCAAGGTGTTCATCATCGACGGCCGCGTTCCCCACGCACTGCTGATTGAGACACTGACCGACGAGGGCGCCGGCACAATGTTCAAGAAGGAGATTGAGGGAAATTATGTGCCAAAAAGTTAAACAGGCGGACAGTGCTTACATCGCCGGCACATACGGCCGCTTTGACGCGGTGATGCTGAAAGGCGAGGGCGCGCACTACGAAGGTCCCGACGGCAAGCGCTACATCGACTTCGGCACGGGCATCGGCGTGACGCTCTTCGGCGCGTGCGACCCCGACTGGGTCGCCGCCGTGACGCATCAGCTGACCACCCTCGGTCACACGTCGAACCTCTACTATACCGAACCGCAGACGCAATTGGCAAAGCTGCTGTGCGAGCGCACGGGCATGAAGAAGGTTTTCTTCGGCAATTCCGGCGCGGAGGCGAATGAATGCGCGCTGAAAGTTGCCCGGAAATACGGCGAGAAGGACAACCGCGACGTCATCGTAACGCTGGTGAACAGCTTCCACGGCCGCACGATTGCGACGCTGGCGGCGACCGGGCAAGACCGCTTCCATGAGCACTTCGGCCCGTTCCCGGCGGGATTCCGTTACACGCCCGCGAACGACATTCCCGCGCTGGAAGCCATCCTCAGCACGGGCAAGGTCTGCGGGCTGCTGATGGAGATGGTGCAGGGCGAAGGCGGCGTGATTCCGCTTGACCCGGCGTTCGTCAAGAAGGCGGAGGAGCTTTGCCGCGCGAATGATATTCTGCTGATGGTCGATGAGGTGCAGACTGGCAACGGGCGCACAGGCACGCTGTACGCCTACGAGCAGTTCGGCATCCATCCCGACGTGGTGACGACGGCGAAGGGGCTGGCGGGCGGTCTGCCGATGGGCGCGTGCCTCTTAGGCGAGCGCTGCGAGCATGTGCTGGGCAAGGGCGACCACGGCTCAACCTTCGGCGGCAACCCGATTTGCGCTGCCGCGGCGCTGAACGTCATCGCCCGGCTGAATGAGGACGTATTCGCAGGCGTAAAGGAGCGTGCGGCATACATCCGCAAGGAATTGACGGGCGCACCGGGCGTGAAGAGCATCACCGGGCTGGGGCTGATGATTGGCATCCTGCCGGAGCACAAGACGGCGGCAGAAGTCGCTTCGGCGTGCTTGCAGGACGGCCTGATGGTGCTGACGGCGCACGAAAAGGTGCGTCTGCTGCCCCCGCTGAACATTTCCTACGAGGATTTGGCGGCAGGGTTGGCGATTCTCAAAAAGCATCTCGCGTAATCAAATTTAGGCGCACTGCATGTTTTTCGCAGTGCGCCTGATTGTGTCGGAGGTTTTATGCAGCCCGATTTTTCCCGTGACGCGCGAATCGCCCCGATTCTCACGCGGATTGCCCAACTGCCGAAGAAGCCGCGCCTGCTCATCACGATTGACGGGCCGTGCGGCAGCGGCAAATCCACCTTGGCGGATGCGCTGTCCGACGCGCTGAACGCGCCCATCATCCGCATGGACGACTTCTTCCTGCCCCACGCGCTGAAAACGCCGCAGCGGCTGGCAATTCCGGGCGGCAACGTCGATTTGGAGCGCCTGATGCAGGAGGTGATCACCCCCTTCGCCGCGGGTCAGCACGTCGTCTATCGGCGCTACCTGTGCCGCGAGGACGCATTCTCCGCGCCGATTCCCCTGCCCGACGCGCCCATCACGATTCTGGAAGGCAGTTACAGTATGCTGCCGGACATCCGCCGTCATGCGGATTTGACGCTCTTCCTGCGGATTAACCCGGAGGTTCAGCAAGAACGGTTATTGCAGCGCGTCGGCGCAGCGCGGCTGAAGGATTTTAACGCGCGGTGGATTCCGCTGGAGAATGCGTATTTCGATGCGTATCACTTGCCGGACGAGTCTTGCGTGCTGGTGCCGCAGGATGTAAACGCGCCCGTTCGCCCCTGAGCGACCTTCATGCGCTGCATGATGGCGTCGTACTGCTGATGGCGCGTCGGCTGCACCGGTATGGGCATCGGCGGCGCGTCCCGTTCGGGCAGGGCGTTCACTGGCGGCGCTTCTTCCTCCGGCGGCACCGTGTCCCGCTGGCACTGCCACCAAATCCACTGTTCCTTCTGCTCCTGACTGCTTTTCGCCTGAAACGGCGATCCTGCTGCCCGCATGATTTTTTCCTCCTTTCGCTGAATCAGTTCTATTTTATGCAGGATTTTTCGCTTCGTGACGCGAATACTTCCTGCGGAAACGACATTTTCGGAGGTGTTTCTCATGGAATTTACGCTTCACTGCGGTGATACGACCGCACGCGTCCGGCAGAAGGGCGCGCAGATGACCTCCTTCAAGGGGAATGATAACCGCGAGGTTATTTGGCAGGCCGACCCCGCTGTCTGGGGAAATCACGCGCCGGTGCTCTTCCCAATCTGTGGCACGGCGAAGGATAACCACGTCATCATCGACGGCGTGTCCTACCCGATTGCCAAGCACGGTTTTTCCCGTAACCCGGAGTTTACGGTCGAGAAAATCGGCGATGACTTCATCGAGCTTGTTCTGACCCCCACGGAGGAAAGCAAGCCATCCTACCCGTTTGAATTCGCGTTCCACGTCGTCTACACGCTGCGCGAAAACGGGTTCTCCGCGCAGTTCATCGTCGAAAACAAGTCCGACAAGGTGATGCCGTTCTGCTGCGGCGGGCATCCGGGCTTCATCGTGCCGATGGAGGCAGGCGCAAGCTACACGGACTACGAGCTGGTCTTCCCGCAGGTTGAGGACGGGCGCAACAGCCTCTGCCCCGGCGGATACCTCATTGACGGCAGCGAATATCTCCCCTGCTTCCACAACAGCCGCGTGCTGCCGCTCAGCCACGACCTTTTCGACGACCGCGACGCGCTGATTTTCACCGAATTGAAGAGCCGCTCGGTCGATTTGGTCAACCGCAGCAGCGGCAAAGGACTGCGCTTCTCCTACCCGAAGATGGAGGTGCTGGCGGTCTGGTCGATGCCAAAGAAGAATGCGGATTACGTCTGCTTGGAGCCGTGGCACGGGATGCCCGGTCAGGTGACGGAGAGCGGCCGCTTCGAGGACAAGCCGTTCGTGACGCTGCTTCAGCCCGGGCACAGCTGGCAGGGCGGATATGACGTGCAGCTGATTTAACCGAAAAGTAATACTATTTCCAAATGAAAATGCGCCAAGATGCGCGGCGAATTTTTCGTTCTGGCTAACGGGAACGAAATGCAGCGTAGCAGCGCTACGCTAAATGGAGTGAGCGGACGCCAGAACGAAAAAGGCGCAAGCAGATGGCGCAGTTGAATCTGGAAATAGTATAAAACGCCATTCCGAACAACATGCGTCGGAATGGCGTTTTTGTGTGCAAATAGATGTCATTCAGCGGGTGTTTCGTCGTCCGTGTGGATACTCGGCGCATCCATCGGGCGCTCCGGTTTTTCGGGGATGTCCGGCATTTCAATCGTCGGCACGTCGTCGTCCTCCAGCGGCACTTTCACGCCCGTCGTGTCAGGCGCGTGGGCGGCAGAATCCGGCGTCTCGGCGCTCTTCTCGTCCTCCGGCGCAGCGGTCTTGCTCTCGCGCAGCTCCTGCAGTTTCACTTCCAGGTCGCGCATTTCCTCCAGCGTCGCTTTCAGCGTCTCCGGCACGTCCTCGCCCGCCTGCCACAGCTCATACAGCCGCAGACCAAGCTGGTTTTGCAGTTCCTTCCGACGCGTGACGATGTTCATCTCATCAACCTTCTGCTTCGTGCTGGTCGCGATGTTCGTCGCCGCCTTGTTGACTGCCTTCATGCTCTGTTCCCAGATTTCTTTGACTGTCTTGCCAATATCAGCCATAACGTTGCCTCCTTTTCTGCGGATATTTCTATATATTCGCCACAGAACGCGGAAATCCCTGCTTTTTGACAGGAAAAGTTACGAGTTTTGCAGCGGCAGCACATACACCTGACACGGATTCCATTCATCCCACAGCGTCGGCAGGCACTCCAGCGGCAGGAAGCCCATGCGCTGGTAAAAGGCGTTCGTGCGGTCATACTCCTCGTAATGCCCCGTCTGCACGGTTTTGACCTGCAGCAGCCGATAGCCTCGCGCGATTGCCTCCGCCCGAATCGCCGCAAACAGCCGCTGCCCGATGCCGCTTCGGTGATATTCCGGCAATACGCCCATGACGTAAATTTCCCCCGCGCAGGGGCTGGTTTCCTTCAGCGCCGCGAATCCGACTGCCTGCCCTTCCCGCACGGCGGCGAAAAACGGCATGTTTCGGCTGTCGTCGATGTACTTCTGCGTGCTGTCCGGCAAGCCGAACCAATCCGGCAGCGCATGGAGGATGTGCGCGGAAATCTCTGCCTTTTCTGCTGGATTTTCCACGCGGATGATGCTGATCGTCGCCATACGCACCTCACCAGTACAGCATCAACGCGCCGGGATGCATGGTAAATTCCGCGTGTTCGCAGGCGATAATCTCGCCATCCACCTCGACATGCATTCCGGGCGACGACACCGTCACTTTGTCGCAAAGAACATGCTCCGTAAACGGAAAGTTCAAAATCTGTTTCATCATCATGCGCACGAGATAGTACGGCACTTTCCACCGCGGCTGGTGCCCGACGACCATGAAGTCGATTTCGCCGTCATTCGGCACAGCATCGGGGCAAATCGGGATGCCGCCGCCAATCCACTTTCCGTTCGCCGCAATGCACAGCAGCGCGTCCTTCGTCTGCGTCTTTCCGTCCACCGTATACGTCAGCTGCAGCGGCTGATGCTTCCAAATCGCGCGAATCAGCCCAATGAGGTACGGCAGCAGCCCGCGGATTTTCCCGCCAAAATCCGCAACATTTTCCAGCACCGTCACGTCAAAACCCGCTCCGGCGACGTTCAAGAACAGCTGCCCGTTCAGGTCAATCGCGTCGCACGGGCGCGGCTCGTGGCTGAGGATGAAATCGAGCGCCGCCATCGGCTCTTTCGGCGTGCCGAGCGTCTTGACAAAGTCGTTGCCCGTGCCTGCCGGAATCAGCCCAATCGGAATGCCGCTGCCCGCCAATCCGCGCGCCGCCTCGCTGAACGTGCCGTCACCGCCGATAACATAGACGGCTTCGCAGCCCATTTCGACTGCTTCCCGCGCCAGTTTCGCCGCGTAGCCTGGGTATTCCGTCCGCATCACACGAAACGGGAGGTTTCGCGCGGTCAGCACGCTCTGCACCTGTTCCATCACTTTCAGCGCATAGCCGCACCCAGCGATTGGATTGACAATCAGCATACGCATTGTTGTTGTTCTCCTGAATTTAGACTCACGCAAAGCGGACAGCGCCCACACCGGAGTGCTGTCCGCAGTATCTCTTGCAGAAATTATGCCTTCGCAATCCGATCGGCAATCTGCTTGCCGGTCAGGCCGTATTCTTCCAGCAGCGCAGCGGGCTTGCCGGACTGACCGAACACATCGTTGATGCCAATCTTCTCGAAGTGCTTCAGCCCCATGCCGCAGATGGCGGAAGCCACCGCGTCGCCCAGACCGCCGATGATGGAGTGCTCCTCCACCGTGAACACCTTGCCGCACTTCGCCGCATAGGTGCGGGCGAGTTCGTCGTCAAAGGGCTTCAGGGTGTGGAAGGACACCAGCGCCGCGTCAATGCCTTGCTCCGCCAGCAGCTGAACCGCTTCGAGGCAGTGCTCCAGCATGATGCCGCAAGTGAAAATCACGCAGTCCTTGCCGTCCTTGATGACGTTGCCCTTGCCCACCGTGAAGGGGCGCGCGTCGTACACCGGGGAAGGCAGACGAGCGGTGCGGATGTACACCGGGCCGTTGATTTCCGCCGCCGCGCGGACGCACTGCTCGCACTCGGTCGCGTCGCTGGGGACGAACACCGTCATGTTCGGCAGCACGCGCATCAGGGCAATATCCTCAATCGCCTGATGGGAGCCGCCGTCCTCGCCCAGCGTGATGCCCGCGTGGGAGAAGCCAAACTTCACGTTAAATTTCGGATAGCACACGCCATTGCGAATCTGGTCGTAGCTGCGGCCCGCAAACACCGCGAACGTGGAGCAGAACGGAATCAGCCCCATCGTGGACATACCCGCCGCCATATCCACCATGTTCGCCTCGGCAATGCCGCAGTCGATGAAGCGGTCAGGATACGCCTTCTTGAAACCATTGGTCATGGTCGCCGCCGCAAGGTCAGCGTCCAGCACGACCACCTTGTCATTTTCCGCACCGAGCTTGACGATGGCCTCGCCATACGCCACACGAATTGCTTTCTTTTCCATTTGTCAGCCCTCCAGTTCGCTCAGCGCCTGCGCCGTCTGTTCTGCATTGGGAGCCTTGCCGTGCCAGCCGACCTGCCCCTCCATGAAGGAAACGCCCTTGCCCTTGAGGGTGTGCAGGTGAATCAGGCGAGGCTTGCCGGGGCAGGCGGGCGCGTGCAGCGCGTCCAGCACCTGCTGCATATCGTTGCCGTCGGCGACGTCAATCACGTCATAGCCGAACGCCTTGAATTTCGCCTGAATATCGCCCAGCGACATCACCTCGTCATTCGAGCCGTCAATCTGCAGGCCGTTGTGGTCGAAAATAACCGTCAGGTTATCAAGGTGATAGTGTGCCGCCGCCATCGACGCTTCCCACACAAGCCCTTCCTGCGATTCGCCATCGCCAATGATGGTGTAGACGTGGCAGGGATTGCCCGTCTTCTTCGCGCCCAGCGCCATGCCGACCGCGATGGAGATGCCCTGACCGAGCGAACCCGTCGACGCATCCACGCCGGGGCACTTCTTCACGTCCGGATGCCCCTGCAGGATGCCGTGCAGTTGACGGAAATGGTCAAACTCCTCGCGCCCGAAATAGCCGCGTTCGCACAGCGTGCCATAGAGCGCGGGAGCCGCGTGACCCTTCGACAGCACAAAGCGGTCGCGGTTCGGATTCTTGTCGTCCTTGGGGTCAATGCCCTTCATGACGTCAAAATACAGCGCAACGAGCGCTTCCGTTGCGGACAGCGATCCGCCGGGATGGCCAGCACCCGCCTTGTTGGTCATAATGATGATGTCCCGCCGCACTTGACGGCAGACCTCTTGGAGTTCCTGAATATCCATCAAAGTACCTCCTCTATCTCTGATCCTGCGCCGCCGCTGTTCACGATGCCGCAGTATTTCATTATCTTCATTATAGCCGCATTCTGCCACGTTGTCAATCTGTCCTGCGCGAAATTTGTCAAACGAGTGCCAAACGGTACGCAATCCACGCGCATATCCATGCCAGCAGGCACTGCCCCGTGACCATCAGCACTGCCAGCTTCCGGCTTTTCAGCCCTTTGATGATGCTTGCGGATGCCGCGGCGCACGGCGGATACAGCAGCACGAACGTCATCAGCGCCAACGCCGCAGCCGGGGTCGGCAGGGATGCCGACAGCGCTGCGCGGATGCTCCCCTGACCCGCCAAGACCGCCAGTGTGCTGATGATGCTCTCCTTCGCCAGCAGCCCGGTCAGCAGCGCCGCCGTTACCGCCACGCTTCCGAAACCCAGCGGCGCGAAAATCGGCGCAATCGCCCCGGCAATGCTGCCGAGGATGCTCTCCTGCGTGCTCGCCGCCCACGCGCCCGTCCAGGTGAATCGCCCAATGAGCCAGACGGCCACCGACGACAGCAGAATCACGCTGCACGCGCGGCTGAGGAACTCGCCCGTGCGGCGGAGCACCTTGCGCAGGACGCTCGACATCAAGGGCAGGCGGTACGGCGGCAGTTCCATCACAAACGCGGCGGATTCGCCCGGAAACAACGTTTTCCGCAGGATTTGCGCAATCAGCGCCGCCAGCGAAATTCCCAGCGCGCAGAGGGCAAAAATCATCCACGCGCCGCCGGGAAGAAGCGTCGAAAGCGCCGCAAAAACGGGCATTTTCGCGCTGCACGAGACGAAGGGAATCATCAGCAGCGTAAAACGCCGATCGCGTTCGCCCCGCATCGACCGCGCCGACAGCGCCGCCGGGACAGAGCACCCGAACCCCAGCAGCAGCGGGATGAACGACCGCCCGCTCAAGCCCAGCGCCCGCATCGGCCGATCCATCAGGAACGCTGCCCGCGCCATATAGCCGCTGTCCTCCAGCATTGACAGGCACGCAAACAGTATCAGCAGCATCGGCAGGAAGCTGACGACGCTCCCCACGCCCGTCATCAGACCCTCGACAATCAAACGCCGCAGTGCTTCCGCGACCTGCCAGTGCCGAAGCACGCCATCCAGCGCCGATTGTATCATCAGGATGATATTCGTGAGCCCGTCGGACAGCCCGCTGCCGAACCGTCCGAACGCCAGCGACAACATGAGCGCCAGCAGCCCCGCCAAAATCGGCAGCGCCAGCACAGGGTGCAGCACAAGCGCGTCGATAACGTCCGTCCGCGTCGGATTGTCAGGATTCCCCTGCCGAACCGCCGCGCACAGTTCATCCGCCCACGCATAGCGAAGCGCCGAAAGCGCTGCCGCCGCCGACATGCCGAACTGCGCCCGCAATTGCGCCTGCCCCGCCCGTGCCGCCTCCGCCGCGCCCATCTCATCGCCTTCCAGCGCTTTCCACGCACGGAACTCCGGCGGGAGATTTCCCTCCGGCAGGGCACTTTTCATCCGCTGGATAATGGCGGTGTACGGCGCGCTCGGCGGACTTTTCGGCGTTTTCGCCCCGTCTTTCAGTGCGCGCAGAAGTTCCGGGACGCCCGTGCCATCCCGCGCGCTCATCGGCAGCACGCGAATGCCCAGCCGCGCCGACAATTCCTCCGTGTCGATGGTGATGCCGCGCTTCCGGCACTCGTCCATCATGTTCAGCGCAATCGTCATCGGGCGCGACAGCTGCGTCAGCTGATGTGTCAGGTACAGGCCGCGCGCGAGGGCGGTTGCATCCACAATTTGCAGAATTTCATCATAATCACCGCCGGATAAGTAGTCGATGGTCACTTTTTCCTCCGCCGAATACGGGCTGAGCGCGTACACGCCGGGCAAGTCCACCCACCTGACGCCATTTTGCGTCCCCTCTTTGCGCTCCACCGTCACGCCCGCCCAGTTGCCCACATGCTGATGCAGCCCCGTGACGGCGTTGAACAGCGTCGTTTTGCCGCAGTTCGGGCTGCCCACCAGCGCAATCGTTTTCATTCCGCCTCACCACCTGACAGGATGATTTGCCGCGCCAGACGCCGGCGGATGGACACGCGGCTGCCGCGCACGAGCAGAATCAGCGGGTCGCCAAGGAGCGCCGTGCCAATCAGCCGCACCCGCACGCCCGGCGTCAGCCCCATGTCCAGCAGATGCCGCTCTTCCGCGTCCGCCGCGCGATACGCCGCAATCACACCCGACTGCCCCGGCGCAAGTTCCGCAATCGTCATGCGTCCACCTCCTCCGCCAATGTCCGCTGCGGCGCGCTCAGGTAGGCGGCAATCAGCTGCTGCTCCGTCAGTATGCCAAGAAGCCGCATTGTCCCCGGCTCGATGATGTACAATTGCGTCATGCGCGTTGGGTGCAGGGCACGCACGGCGTGGTGCAGCGTCCGCGTGGAGAGCATCGCCATAGGCTGAATCGGCAGTTTCCCGCGCGTTTCCATGCGGATTTTTCTGTCCATCAGCGCGCGAAGCTCCATCAGCGCTGTGCTCGTCGTCGCGCTGACCGCGCTATATAGTAGGAAGCAACCCGCTGCCGCCAGCGACCAGCTTCCCTGCCACCTGCGCACCGCGCCGACCACGCCGCCGACGACAAGCAGCGCCCCCGCCGCCGTGCCGATGATGCGCATCACCCGCCAGCACGTTTCCCGCCGCAGGAGGCGCAGCAAGACCGCTGACAGCAGCCGTCCGCCGTCCAGCGGCAGCGCGGGCAGCAGGTTCACCAGCAAAATCCCCGCGTTACTGAGGAAGATCAGCCGCCCCGTTTCCCGCGGAATCACGCCGTTTTGCGTCAGCCACAGCGACAATGCGCACAAAATCAGCGTCATCAGCGGCCCGGCGAGTATCACGCTGATTCGCGCCGTCAGCGGCAGACGTTCCTCGTCCTCCAAGCGCATCATTGCGCCCAGCGGCGTAATTTCTACCTCCTGCGGCGGATGATGCCACAGCGCGCTGACCGCCGCGTGCGCCGTTTCGTGCAGGAGGATGCTCGCGTAAGTGCAAATCAGCAGCGCCCGCCAGCGCGTCAGGAGTCCAAGGAGCAGGAGAATACCCGCCGCCGGATGCACCGTGATGTCCGTTTCTCCCAGCGTCGCGATTTTTCGCTTCATTGCCGCATCATCACCGCCGGGTCAACGCTCAAGCCGTCCTGCCGTACCTCCATCACGCACGGCTGACCGGCCATAAGCGTCCCCAGCGGATCGCCCGTCTGCACCATGTCGCCCGTGCTGACCGTCACGCTCGCGAGATTCCCGTACAAGCAGCTCAGCCCGTCCGCGCCTAACACCTGCACCAGCCGTTCGTCCTCATTGCCGTGGTACACGCCGATGACCTCGCCCGCCATTGCGGACGTGACAATTTTCGTCTGCGCGTCCCATGAAATGAACGGCTCACTCTGCGACCACGCGTGCACGACACTTGCCGCTTCCACCGGCATGGTCAGCTTGCCGCCCGATTCACCGAAAACGAGCGATGCTTCCGGGAAAATGCTGCTGACAAAGGACAGCTTGCCCAAATCGCCGTTCAAGAGCGAATCATCCGTCGCGGCGCTCATGACCGACTGCACAGCATCCGTCAGCGGCGGAATCGCCCCGGTTTTCAGCGCAACCGCGCAGAGCATCAGCGCCGACGCAATGGCAAGATTTGGCAGTAGCCTCTCCTGCCAAGGCTTTTTCGGTGTTTTCACCCACTCGATGTCCGGCTTGCTGGCTGCGAGTTCTGTACGCCTTGGGCGCACGCGGAGTTCCGTCTGTTTCGTTTCGTTCATAGCAAAAAGCCCTGCCTTTCCAGCACATCGTATGCCGGGAAAAGCAGGGGTATGATCTGAATTTATCGTGCTAAATTCATCATTACTTCAGCGTCAGCGCGCCCTGTTCCACCATGCGGTTCAGCGCCATTTGCAGCGCGATTCGCCCGTGCGTGTAGGTCAAGCCGCCCTGCATGTAGGCGGTGTACGGCTCGCGCATGGGGGCATCCGCCGACAGCTCAATCGACGCGCCCGCGACAAACGTGCCCGCCGCCATGACGACTTGGTCATTGTAGCCGGGCATATCCCACGGTTCGGGCAGCGCCATCGAGTCAATCGGGGAAGCCATCTGAATCCCCTGGCAGAACGCGACGAGGCGCTCCGGCGTGCGCATTTGAATCGCCTGAATGATGTCGGCGCGGGGTTCATCCGCCGCGGGCGTCGTCGTCATGCCAAGGATTTCAAACACGCGTGCTGCCAAACACGCTGTCTTAATGGCCTGCGCAACGGTGTGCGGCGCCATGAACAAGCCCTGATAGAATGGCTGGTAGCTTGCGGCATACGAACCAACTTCCAGCCCGATGCCCGGCGCGGTCAGGCGGTAGGCGATGCGCTCGACGGCATCCTGCGTGCCGACGATGTAGCCGCCCGTGGGGGCAAGTCCGCCGCCCGGATTCTTGATGAGGCTGCCAACGCACACGTCCGCGCCGTAGTGACTCGGCTCCTTCTCACACACAAACTCGCCGTAGCAGTTGTCCACCATCAGGCGAACGCCGGGGTGCTTCTCGTGCAGCATCTTCGCCAAAGGCGCGAACTCCTCCGGCATCAGCGACGGCCGCCAGTCATAACCGCGGCTGCGCTGGGCGATGACGAGCTTCGTCTTCGGGGTGATGGCGTTCTCCACCGCGTCAAGGTCGATTTTGCCGTCACGCAGCGCCACGGGATGGAAGCTCACACCCATTTCCCGCAGTGAGCCGACCGGCGCGTCGCCCTCGCCCCAGCCGATGATGTCCTGCAAGGTATCGTAGGGCATCCCCGTCGCGGACACGATGTCGTCCCCCGGCAGCACCAGACCGAACAGACACAGGCTGATGGCGTGCGTGCCGCTGGCAATCTGCGGGCGGACAATCGCCGCCTGCGTGCCGAACAGCTCCGCAAAAATCTTTTCGAGCGTATCACGCCCCACGTCGTCATAGCCGTAGCCCGTCGTCGGCGCGAAATGCCGGTACGCCACCTGATGCTCCCGGAAGGCGTCCAGCACGCGGCGCGTCCCAATTTCCTCCATGCGGTCAATGCGGGCAAACTGCGCCGTCAAGCCGCTTTCCGCCTGTGCAATCAATTCTTCAATGGTCATTTTGCTTCTCCTTGCGTGTAATACGCTTCCAATTTATCATACGCATCCGGTTCGAGCGCGTCCACCCACAGGACGTCCTCCTCCCGGCGCATCCACGTCAGCTGGCGCTTGGCGTAGTGCCGCGTGTTGAGCTTCAGCGCGTAAACCGCCTCATCCAGCGTCGTTTCGCCCAAAGCATACGGTATCATTTCCTTGTAGCCGATGGCTTTCATCGCCTTCGCGTCGCGCGGAACGCCGCTTTTCAGCAGTCTGCTGACTTCCTCCGCCAGCCCGTCCGCCAGCATCTGGTCGATTCGCTGCTCAATCCGCGCATAGAGGATATTTCGCGGCATCGTCAGCGACGCGACGCGGTAAGAAAACCGACTGTCGGTTTTTATTTGCGGCTGCTGCGAGAACGGACGGCCTGTCAGGCGGTAGACCTCCAAGGCGCGAATTACGCGGCGGACGTCGTTCAAATGCAGGCGCTGCGCCGTGTCCGGGTCAACCGCCGCCAATTGCTGGTGAAGCTGCTCTTTGCCGCCGGGCGCGTCCGCAATCTGCTGCAATTCCTGCCGGATGCTCTCGTCCGCCGCCGCTTCGCCCATCGCCATCGGCTGCCGGAGCGCCCGGAGATACAGCCCCGTGCCGCCGACAAGCAGCGCCCGGTGCCCGCGCGCTTGAATGTCCGCGATGCAGCTTTCCGCCATCTCCTGATAGCGCGCGACGGAAAAATCCTCCGTCGGGTCGGCGACGTCTACCATGTGATGCACCGCCTGCGCGCGTTCATCCGCCGTCGGTTTCGCCGTGCCGATGTCCATGCCGCGATAAATCTGCATCGAATCCATGCAGACAATCTCGCAGTCATGCGTCCGTGCCAGACGGAGCGACAGCGCGGTTTTGCCGCTCGCGGTCGGGCCTGTCAGCACCCAGCACGTTTTCTTCATGATATTGTCACCTCACTGCATCCGCCGGAATCGCCGGTCGATGTCCGTTTTGTTCAGCGCAACGACCAGCGGCGTACCGCGCGGGCTCGCCGGGATGACGCGCTTGTCCGCCACACGGCTGACCAGCTCACGAATGTCGGCGTCGTTCAAACGTTCGCCGGAGCGGACGCTGCGCTTGCACGCCAGCGCCAAAATCGCCGCGCGCCGCTTTTCCAGCGACACCACGCCGCGCTCATTCTCCAGCTGGTCGATGATGTCGCGCAGCAGCCCCGCCGCCTGCGGCTGACCGAGGATCATCGGAATTGAGCGAATCGACACCTCATTCTCCCCGAACGGCTCGACCACCAGCCCGATGTCCGCCAATTCCCGCGCGTGCTCGTCGAGCAGCTGCTGCTCCCGGCGCGTCAGGCTGACAATCATCGGCACGAGCATTTCCTGCCCGCAGCGGTGCTGGTCGAGCGCCTTCATCATGCGGTCAAACATCACGCGTTCATGCACCGCCTGCTGGTCAATCAGCATCAAATTGTCCGCATATTCCACCAGAATGTAGCTGTCAAACAGCGTGCCGATGATTCGGATGTTCGCCTGTGCCTGCGGCAGAATCGTTTGCTGCACCGGTATCGGCGAAACCAGACTTGCGGTCGGTTTCAGCAGATTTGCAGGCAGCGCGGCGGGTTCGGCGTTGTAATGCTGCGCCAGTGCTGACGGGCTGCGCATCACCAGCGGCTGCTTCCACGCGGGAATGGCATCGTCCGGCGCGGTTTTCGGCGGCGCGGACGGCTTGTCCGGCGGGGCGCTTGGTGTCGGAATCGTCGGGTTTTTCGCGGGGATTGCCGCCTTTTGCGGAATTTCCGTACCGACGGTCGGTTTTTTCTCAGCCTTTGGCGGAACAGCCGAGCGAACAGCAGCTTCCGGCTGCGCAGTCTCACTCGCCGTCACGGGCTGCCGAACGACCGTCACAGGCACCGTCGGCGGCGGTTCAGGCGTCAGGCGCAGCACTTCTGGCTGCTCGACGGGCGCTTTGTCCGCCAGCGCATCCGCCACAATCGCCTCGACCGCTTCCGCGACCGCCGCTTCGTTCTGGAAGCGGACTTCGAGCTTGTTCGGATGCACGTTGACATCCACCGTGTCATACGGCATGGTCAGGTGCAGCACGCACGTCGGGTATTTGCCGGACAATACGCGCTCCCGGCACGCCGCTTCCACCGCCGCGGACAAAATCGACGACTTCATATATCGCCCATTGATGAAGAACGACTGGTGGTTTCGGCTGCCGCGCCCGCTTTCGCCCACGCCGACGAAGCCTTTCAATATCAGCCCCGCCTGATGCCCGTCCACCTCGTGCATGGAGCGGAGCATTTCGCGCCCATAGATGCTGAACACGGCGGAGGACAGCTTGCCGTCGCCCGCGGAGTGATAGAGCGTTTTGCCCTGACTGATGTAGCGGAAGGACACGTCCGGGCGGGACAAAATCAGCCGCATCATCAGGTCGGACACATAGCCTGCCTCCGTGACCGGCTTTTTGAGGAATTTCAGGCGCACCGGGGTGTTAAAAAAGAGGTCGCGGACAACAAACGTCGTGCCTTCGGGGCAGGCGGCTTCTTCGATGGACTCAATCGTTCCGCCATTGTTCTGCACCTTGATGCCGCTTGGGTCTGCCTTCGTGCGTGTTGTGCAGGTGACATACGCCACCGCCGCGATGGACGCCAGCGCTTCGCCGCGGAAACCCAGCGTCTGGATGCTGAACAAATCATCCGTGCGGCGGATTTTGCTCGTCGCGTGGCGCTCAAACGCCATGCGGATGTCCTCGCTGCGGATGCCGCTGCCGTTGTCCGTCACGCGGAAATAGCTGATGCCGCCGTCGCGGATTTCCACCGTAACCGCGCTTGCGCCCGCGTCCAGCGAGTTTTCCACCAATTCCTTGATGGCGGCGGCAGGACGCTCCACCACTTCGCCTGCCGCGATTTTGCCAATGACCTCATCGGACAGGAGCTGAATCTTTCCTGCCATTTGCTTCCCTTTCTGTCTGCTTTCCCGACTTTCGGTCGGTTTTTATGAGATTTCGGTCGGTTTTTGCCGACTCTTGGTCTGTTTTTATACTATTTCCAAATGAGAATGCGCCAAGATGCGAAGTGAATTTTTCATTCTGGCTAACGGGAGTGAAACGCAGCGTAGCAGCGCTACGCTAAGTGGAACGACCGGACGCCAGAAGGGAAAAGGCACGAGCAGCTGGTGCAGGCGAATTTGGAAATAGTATTACAGTTTTCTTGCCTTCTCGCGCAGCAGGAACAGCTTGTTAATCGCGTCCATCGGCGTCAGCGCCATCACATCCAAGGTTTGCAGTTCGTTGATAATCTCTGTCTTTCGGTAGTCGAACAGGTTGACCTGTTCGTCCTTGCGCTTCTCGGCATCGCCCAGGATGTTCTGTCCAATGCCGTGCTGGTTGATGTCGCTGACTTCCAAACGTGCCTGAATTTCGTGCGCGCGCACCAGCACCGGGTGCGGCACGCCTGCCAGCCGCGCAACGTGGATGCCGAAGGACTTGTCCGCCCCGCCGCGAATGATTTTGCGCAGGAAAATGACGTCCTCGCCGTGTTCCTTGACGGAAATGCAGTAGTTCTGTACGCCGTCGATATGCCCTTCCAGCTCGGACAGCTCGTGGTAGTGCGTCGCGAAAAGCGTCTTTGCGCCGGATTTTTGCTTGTCGCACAGGTACTCCACCACCGCCCACGCAATCGCCAAGCCGTCGAACGTGCTGGTGCCGCGTCCGATTTCGTCCAATATGACGAGGGATTTTGCGGTCGCGTTGCGCAGGATGTACGCCGTTTCGCTCATCTCCACCATGAATGTGGACTGCCCGCTGGCGAGGTCATCCGACGCGCCGACGCGGGTGAAAATGCGGTCGGTGACGGGGATTTTCGCTTCCTTCGCCGGGACGAACGACCCGATATGCGCCATCAGCGCAATCAGCGCCACCTGCCGCATGTAGGTGCTTTTGCCCGCCATGTTCGGCCCAGTGATGATGCACATGCGGCAGTCGTCAGCATTCATGTGCGTGTCGTTGGGCACAAATCCGCCCTCGCTCATCGTCTGCTCGACAACCGGGTGGCGCCCCTCGACGATATCCAGCGTGCCGTCCTGCGTCATTTCCGGGCGGACGTAGTGGTACTCTATCGCAGATTTCGCCAGCGACAGCAGCGCGTCCAGCGATTTGAGCGCCATCGCCGTCTTTTGGATGCGCGCAATCTGCTCCGCGATTTTCTCGCGCACCTCGGTGAACAGCTGCAATTCCAAGCGTGTGGACTGCTCCTGTGCGCCGACGATTTTCTGCTCGATTTCCTTCAGCTCCGGCGTCATGTAGCGCTCGCAGTTCGCCAGCGTCTGCTTTCTGGTGTAGCGCGCCGGCACCATTTCGTAATACGACTTGCTGACCTCGATGTAGTAGCCGAACACGCGGTTGTACTGGATGCGCAGGTTGCGGATGCCCGTCTCCTCGCGCTCCTTCTGCTCCAGCTCCAGAATCCACTGCTTGCCGCTCGTGGACGCGGCGCGGTATTCATCCAGCATCTGGGAATAGCCATCGCGGATGATGCCGCCCTCGGTGATAAGAATCGGCGCATCGGGGTGAATTGCGCGGGTCAGCAGGTCGGTCAGCTCCGGCAGGGTGTCCAGCGAATCGCGGATTTCCTCCACCGCCTGACTTTTCGCCTCGCGCAGCAGCTCACGGATTTTCGGCACTTTTTGCAGCGACGCGCACAGCGACAGGCAATCCCGCGCGTTCATCGACTTATAGGCGACCTTCGACAGCAGGCGCTCAATGTCGTACACGCCCTGCAATTCCTCCGCGAGCGTCATCGTCAGCACATGCTCCTGCGCAAACTCGCCCACCGCGTCCAGACGGCGGTTGATTTTCGCTTCGTCCACCAGCGGCTGCTCAATCCACGAGCGCAGCAGGCGGCCGCCCATCGCCGTGCTGGTTTTGTCCAGCAGCCAGAGCAGGCTCCCCTTGCGGCTTCTCCCGCGGATGGATTCCGTCAATTCCAGATTTCGCCGCGTATTGCGGTCAAGCAGCATCGTTTCGCTGCCCTGATAAATGCGCAGGCTGGTCATGTGCTCCAAGGCGTTCTTCTGCGTCTCGGACAGATACCGCATCAGCGCGCCCGCGGCACTCGCGCCCGCCTTGTACTCGTCGCTGAGTCCCAGCGGCGACAGGTCATTGAGCGCGAAATGGCGGCAGAGCGCCTCCGTCGCGTTCGCCAGCTGGAACCACGCGCTCGGCTGCTCCGATGCGTTTTGCAGCTCCCGATGCAGGCACGCACGCAGCTTCACTTGGTCATTGCAGATGATTTCCATCGGGGAAATGCGCGCGACCTCGTCCGAAAGCGTCGTTTCCGGCTGGGTGATTTCGTAGACGTAGAATTCACCCGTGGAAACATCGGCGAACGCCAGCCCCGCGCGGTCGGCGACGAAGCAGACGCTTAACAGGAAGTTATTCGCCTTTTCGTCCAGCATCGCCGGTTCGATGACCGTGCCGGGGGTGATGATGCGCGTGACGGCGCGCTTGACCAGCCCCTTCGCCAGCGCGGGATCTTCCATCTGCTCGCAGATAGCGACCTTATAGCCGCGCTCGATGAGCTTCTCGACATAGGTATCCACCGCGTGGTACGGCACGCCGCACATCGGGGCGCGTTCACTGAGTCCGCAGTCCTTGCCCGTCAGCGTCAGTTCCAGCTCGCGCGAAGCAGTCCTCGCGTCATCGAAGAACATCTCATAAAAGTCACCGAGGCGGAAGAAAAGAATGCAGTCCTTATATTCCGCCTTGGTATCAAGGTACTGCTGCATCATCGGTGTGACGCTCGCCATGTCTGTTCCCCGCTTTCGTTCTTGTTGCAGTTTAACTTGCTGTTTTTATGGAATATGCCTTATTGGTTTCTTTCGCTGCTCCCGTCGCGTCTGCGGACGCGAAGTTGTTCCTTTCTGGCACGCCAGAAAGGAACCAAAGAGCGCCCAGAGGGGGCTGAAGAGGGTGCAAGTCTGGACTTCAGCCCCCTCTGGACTCCCCCCGCCACTCATGTTTATTG
>OKVH01000519.1_pt1 | contig 21586 bp, 42 predicted proteins | sample 1604791 | NCBI WGS metagenome assembly OKVH01 (sample SAMN01760919, study PRJEB22395) | human gut metagenome | reverse complement strand
TTGCGAAAAAAGAAGTTGAAGAAAAGCCTAGCGAAGTTCTTTTTGAAGATATGTTTAAAAATGCCGTTGTTGCTTTAACTGCAAGACTTGATAATATGGAAGATGAAACGCTTGTTAATTTAGTTTTAAAAGTCGCGGAAATGGTTAAAGGTGGCGGGGATTAGTCAATTTTTGTATAAAATAGCCGTTTTTACCGAGGAAACAAGGACAAAAAAGACAAAATGAAGTTTGACATGAATTTTAACTTTTCTTTTGGAAGAGCGGAGAAAAAAAATCTTTCATTTAAAGAGCTTTGCGAGGCAAGCGGATATTTTAAGCCTTTCCCGTTGCAAGTTGAAATGAAAGACTTTTTGATGTACACAAAAGGAATTCACTTATTACTCGGGGCGCGAAAGTATGGCAAGACAGATTATGCTGTAATTATGGGATGCGCTGAAGCTCTTTTAAACAATAATGATTTGAAAATTTTATTAATAACTAAAGAAAAAGACCGCGGCCGTGACCTTGTTAAAGAAGTGCGGCAAGCGTTAATTAAGCAAGGCGTTAAATTCCGCAATCGTTCGGAAAGCGTGTTACGGCTGTCCGGAACAAAGGGAAAAGAACCAAACCTTGATTGCCTTAGTGTAAGAAGCCGAGGATTTCGCGGCCGTCATCCTGATATTGTTATAATGGAAGACCCGATAACGCCAGATGATGATAGTGAGACGGAGCGAAGCCGCGTTAAAAAAATTTATGACGAAGTTATAAAGTTAACGCATAATGTCGGCATTGTTGGGCAGCCTGTACATAAGCTTGATTTATATCAACAATTACGAAAAATAGTTAACACAATGGAAGTTAAACACGGCAGCATCCCAGAGCTTGACGCCGATATTGACGCCGAAAGAGCGGCCGGAGTAGATGAATTTTCAATACAAGCATCATATTTTCTTAACATAATGGACAGCTTAGAGATGCCCTTTTCACTTGTTAAAGAAGTGGATTATTTCGCGCAAAAAACAATTTGCTGGATAGACCCTTCGCACAAAGGGCGAGATTATACCGCTGTTGTTTGCGGTGGCCGAAATTTGACTGATTTCGTCATGTGCGGTTTTTGTTTTAAAAAGCCATGGTATGAATGCACGCAAGAGCTTTTGCTAATCAATAAACTTTTAAACATAGAGCATACAGTTATTGAAACGAACGGGCTGGGCGATTTGCCAGTTATTGAACTTCGCAAGCAAGGGATGCCTTGTCTCGGATATACTACAACTTTAAATAAGCACACAAAAATAATTAATTCGGCCGCATTTACACCAGATTTAAAGTTGACGCGCTTAAAAAATGCTCCGGCCGAGCTTATAAAGGCAAACGATATTTTTATTGAACAAACAAAAAATTATGAATATAATAGCAAACATGATGATGCACCGGATAGCGTAGCGAGTTTAATATCTTATGTTAGGGGGTTATAGTGGGCGTATTCAGTTTTTGGGGCAATCGTAAGCAGACGGAAAATGATGTTATAAATTTGCCAGAAGTTTTTTGTTTAAAGCTTGGATTGGACGATTTTATTAAAAAGAAAGCGCTAAGCTTTTATGAGGCTCTTTTAACACAATGCTACTTGCGAAGTGAAAATTTTCCAGACGATAAAGCGACAACGCTTTGGAACCGCTATGATATGGTTGACCCTATATTGTCAAAAGGTGTCATTTCATTACTCGCAACTGCGCTTGTTGAAAAGCGGACTATGGCAATTGCTTATGATAAAGCGACAAAAGTAGCATATGAAGCTTTGGGCGAAAAATATACTAAAATTTACGAAGATTATGAAAAACGTTTAAAATCCGATGACGGGATTTTTGTTAATTTTGCATTGTATTATAAAACTGACTTACTCATTGTTTACCTTGCCTTGCTGTTTAATGCGTTGAAAGCGTCCGGCGTACAGTTGGGACTTGCGCAAGCCTTAAAATTTAAAGCTGCTGAATTACGCACAACGCAGGCCAATAATTCATCGGCCGAATGGAAGACGCAAGGCAACGCGATTGTGTCCGCCTTAAAAGAGGGGCGCCCGGTTCTCATCGACAAAGAAGATGATATTGAATTAACAAAGCTTGACATTGGCCCGGTTAAGAATGCAATTGAATTTTATGCCCAGCTTATCGCTGGAGAATTTAATTTAACGACCAGCTTCGTAACGGGAATTCTCACAAACGGCATGAACTCAACCGGGGAAGCCGAACTTGAATTTAACGAAAACGGGATAAAAACCTTTTTCATGTCCATTTTCAAGCCAAATGTTGACGAATTGTTGAAGATTAATATTAATTTCAAAACGGACAATTATCGCCAAACCGCCGAACTAGTTAAAGCAATCCCTTATCTTGAAAGTTCGGAAGTCGTAACAAATGAACAACTAGAAAAGTTTGTAAAGTATGCCCTTGGCGAAGAATAAAAGGCTTTGGCTGCCAGACGCTTATTTAAAAAAAGTCCTTCCGGAGGGATTTTTTAAAAGACGCGTTTTAAATAAAAATCTGTCAATTAATAAATTAATTTTTCGCGCCCTTGTGACCGCTGCAACCCTAGATGAAAGGGAATTAAAAGACAGTTACACCCGGGCAATAAAATTTTATCGGCAAAAAATAAAACGCCTCGAAGCGGAGGATGTCAAAAATCCTGAAAAAAAAGCTTTAAACAATGAAAAGCTTATTAAAGAGCGGATTAAGAATGTTGTTCTATATGATGAAGCGCAGCGCTTGAAGGAGGAGCATAAGGGGGAGTTTTATATTTGGCTGCCGTCTTCTTCAAAAGAACCCCGTCCAGAACATCAATTGAAATATGGCAAAGTCTTTAAATGCGGTGTTGGTGAATTTCCAAACGATGACTACGGGTGTAAGTGTGGCGCCTATTTTTTAGGTGACGACCCGTTAAACAATGACGTTTTAAGTGACAGTCAAAAAAAAGCACTTGAAAAAATGATAAAAAAAGATAAAAATACAAATGTCAATAATTTTTTTGATAAACTAGGAATTTAAAAATGAGCGAAGAAACAAAAGACAACGGCGCAGACAATAACAACAACACCGGCAACAATCCCGGTTCTGAAAAAGTGACTTATGTAACCTTAACGCAAGAGCAGTTTAACCAGTTGGTCGGCAAAAAAAACGATGATGATAACAACGGGACTTTGAGCGAAGCAAAAAGCGCTTTGAGGGACGAACAGAATAATCAGGAAAGCCGCGCCGAAATGGAACAGGCGATTAAATTTAATCTTGCGGCGGATGATTATATTAAGCAGAATAAGGAAATTTTGCCGGAAGAAGCTCAAAAAATTATTGAGGTTGTGAATGCTAAAAAATTTTCTTCGGAAATGGAAAAAGCCCAAGAAATTAAAAAAGCATTAATTCAATCGTTTATCCAGTTTGAGGAAAATGTTAAAAATTTGCCCGGAAGCATAAAAGCGCAAGTCGATTTATTTAACCAATTGACCGAACGGGAGAAATCCCGCAGAGCTGGCGACTTTTGGGGAATTGTGGAAGTCGGGATTGAGTGCAAAAAATTAGCACGAAAGGCCGAAATTCTGCAAAATAACGGAGGTTACGGCTCCGAAGGGAACAACGCTTTTGAAGAGCGTTTTTTGAAAATGTCAGAAACTTTTTTAAAGGAGAAAAAGTAAATGAAGCTTTTAGCAACTCCCTACGAACGGGGAAATGCGGACCAGATTGTTAGTCGTCCCTTTCCGGCAAAAGTGGCGGAAGGTCTGGCCGTTTATGAAGATGCTGACGGTTGCCATTTGATGACTGCGGGAAAAACTCCTTCAGGTATTGCGGCCCGGCAGGGTTTAGCAGCTGGAGAAAAACTCGCAAGTGGCCGTGAAATTTATGTACAATGTGCCGATGGTGAGACTATTACTAACGTAGGCGACCCGGTTTATGTCGTACCGGCTACCGGGTTGTTTTCGGCAAAATCGGCCGGAAACATTAAAATCAATGCAACATTTCGTTTTACTGAAATTGTTAAGGCTAGGGCAGCCGACGGGACCGTATATGATGCATGTTGTATTGATATGCCGGCGCCTATGGAGGTAATTAACACCGCCGAAGGTGCTGTTAACCTTGCGAATGTGACCGGAACGCTCGCAATCGCAAACGGCGGAACTGGAGCGACCGAAGCGGCGCAAGCTCTTGAAAATTTGGGAGGCCAGCCTAAAGGTTAATAACCAAAGGGCTAAATTTGGGTTTAACTTTTTTTGAAAAGGTAAAAAAATGGTTACTGATGTAATTAGTAGCATTCGGACGACGGAAGAATATTTGCGCGCTGTCCAGCTTTCCTACTCGCCGGTTATTTTGGCGATTAGAAAAAAAATCAAGCATGACATGACCAATGATGTGCAGATTAATTTTAAACGCCTTGATATTGACAAGGACAACATCGTTGCCCAGAATTTGACGCCGGGGCAGACTGAAATCGGCCACATTAAAGCGCATGAAACGGTTAAAACTTTCAAGAAGTATATTAAAGGCGCGAAAATTACGCAGTCCGTTTATAACTTCAACTTTAACCGCATTCCTGAACTTGTTTCTAAAGTCATTCGCGGCTACTCTATCATGTTCGACACCATGGGCCTTTATGGCGACAATGGAATGAACAACGGCGTTTTGCAGACGAACGACGAAAACGTTATTAACAACACGAGCATTGAGATTGACAACACCGCCGATATTATGGCGTTGGCTAATCAAATGGTGGATATTGTTTCAGGTATCAAATTGCAGGTAAGCGAATACACCGCATCCCGTGACGTCCTCGTTTACGTTTACGGTGCGCAGCTTGTTAGATTGCTTGACCGTGTGTTATACAATGGTTCAACCATTCGAGAAACTCTTGAAAAAGAGTGGCCAGAAGCAACGTTTGTTATTATTCCGAACATTGTTTTGCTCAACCAGAATAATAACGGCTTCGTTGTTTACTCGCAAGAACTTGTTACCCTGAATTATACCCGTTTGCCGATTATGTCCGAAAATGGATATAATCCAGAAGATAAGTATTTTTGGGGCAACTTTGAAATGGGTTCAAACATGGTTGACGTTGAAGAATACGGCGCGGCAATCAGTCAGCCCCTAACGTTTAAAAGCGTTGCTGCTGCGGCAAATTCTTTGAAAAGAACAGCAAAGAGTAAATAAATGACTGAGAGCGAATTAATAGAACAAGCGGATGCAATCTTAGCGGCAATTAACCAACCGTCACTAACTCCGACAGAACAAAGATTGCTTTGGTGCAAGCCGCATTCAAACGCGGTTGAGTTCTTTAATTCGCTCTCGTTCATTTTAAACAAAAGAGACGGCGCGGGTGATGCTGTCGAACGATTAAATTATTATGCCAAATTTAACGGGGTTGATGTTAATTTGATTAAAACAGTTCCTAACAATGTTTTTTTAGGGTCGCCTTTATGAGAAGAAGAAAAGTTGTTAAAGGAAAAGGTTTTGAAAAATATATAACCGGCCAAGTTGGTAAATATCAATTTCAGGCCGGACTTTTGCAGAATAAACCGCATTATGCGCCGCTTAAGACATTATTAGGTTATCAGAACGGCAAGCCGGTATTCCAAAAACATTGGTATTCATATGCTGGCAAAAAATTATTGCGCCAAGGAAACAAGCCAGACGGGACTTTATGGAAAATCGGTCAAAAAATGGATGATGCATTTATGTGGTTGAGAAAGCCATTTACATTGGCTAAAAATGCGGATTTATTGGCGGTTATTAATTTTATTGTGGATAACTTGAACGGAAAAGGAAACCAACAGAGAATTTTAAACGCTATTCAAGCAGTTATCCGCAACCCAATTTTGCGGGGAGACTATGGCCGCAACTCTCAAAAGACGGCAAAAGAAAAAGGATTTAATCAGCTGCTTATGGCGACAGGACAGCTTTTTAAAAATATAAAAGTTAGGCTTTTAAGAAATGTACAAAAATAAGCTGACAGATGATTTAAGGGCAATTTTCGGCGTAAAAAAGATAATTTATGCCAGCGTTGACAGCGGCAAAGAACAAGGCGCTATTTATGCCGATATTGAAGAGGTAAAACAAAATGTGCAATATGGTCGGCAACGTTTTACTGTGCGGTTAAATCTTGGGATGTGGGGGACAAAAGAGGGTTACCCCAACGGATTTTTTAAAAATAGGTTGCGCGAAGCAATGAAAAAAGATAATTTAAAGGAAAGGTGCAGCCGGTTTTTAGTTTTGGGAAAAGAAGAAAATATAAAATTCCCTGATTATGAGGGTTATTTTAGCCAAACTTCAATCCCAATGTTTTACACAGTAAGCCTAGATTATGACCCGGCGAAAAAAACAAAAGGTGTTGAGGTTGTTTTAAATTTAATAAAAGGAGTTTTTAAAAAATGAATGATGTATTACTTGAATATGTTATGAAGGTAAACCGGTTTACACCTATTCCGTCCCCCTCAACGCAGCGGCTCCATAATGTTTTAGCTGTCGTTAAACAAAAGACTGCTGAAACGCCAAAAACCGTTGTCAAGGTAACGAATGCGTCGGACTTGGCCGCTATAACCGACACAACCGCGCCAATGTCATTAATTGAAGGCGGTTTAACGTCCTTCTTTGCTTTGCCTATAGATGCATTGAAGCTTGACAGCGCCGCAATTACCAATATGTCAGAATTTGACTATTTTACAATCTTGATTGACCCGGCCTTCGGCGATGAAGCACTTGAAAGCTTAACATTGCCGACAGGGTTCGACGGAGTAGTCGGGATTTCAAGTAGTGATAATAGCGTTATTGAAGAATTCGTTAAAAAAGAAAACCATTGTGCTTTTTATCAGGCAGAAAAAGCCGCCGGCAATAATATGTTTAAAGCTTTCGGCTCTCTTTTGGCCTACAAAAAAAATAAATGGACTAACCAGCAATATATCGCAATGGATTACAACGACGGCGTTAGCTCACTTGATACGGCAGACGATTTATTTGAAATTCGCGCAAGTTTTGTTTTGAGCTCCCCCGAATATGGCAACCGCTTGGCGTTCTTTGTCTGCGGCGGAAATGCGGGAGCGGTAGCAATCGCCGCGCCTTATATTTATCAAGAATTGATTACAAAATTGCAGGGAAGCGCTTTAACTTGGCTTAATCTGAATGAACCAGATTACACAACGGCCGAAGCTGCGTTGCTGGAAAATCAATTACAGAAGGTTATTGACAAGTACATCGAAAGCGGGCAAATTTCGGCAGGAAGCATCGCAGTGACGGCCGACCAAGATAATTTTGTTATGTCAGCGGCGGCGAGCGTTCCGCAGCCAAAAGCGACATGGCGCATCGTATCAACCATGAGCGAGGGAGAATAAGTAAATGTCAATTCAGCTTTGGAGAAGCAAAAACGGCTTTGTATACAATGGCGTTGATTATGAGTTTTTAGACGTTGATAACGTTACAGTAACCCGCAATGAGCGCAAACACAAGACGCGCGGGGCAAATTCAAAAAATAAAGTTGGTTTTGTTTACAAAGAAAATTCAAAGATGCCCGATAGCGTTTTATTTAACGTTATGAATTTATCGGCCGAAATTATGCAGATTTTACAAAGAGCCTATGAAAATGAAACTTTGCTTGATGTGTATTGTATCGACAGCATGACCGGCGAAAATTTTACCGGAAAAGACTGCATTATTACCCACTTCCCGCAGCAGCTTAACATTGCCGAGGGCGAAGAAACTTATAATGTAGAATTGACATTTGAAACGTTCAATTTGAAGCCGGTTGTTAAATGATTGAAGCGGGAGACATAAAAGGCATAAAAGGGCTGTATGCTTTTAAGGCATTACAGACCCTTTTGCTGTCTTATTATATGCTGCCAGAATTTCGCAAAGAAAAAGAAACTTATGCAGAATTTTTAAAACGCTTTAATGATATGGCAGAGGATGAAAAGCGCGAAATATTGCGCACTTCTCTTTATTTTGCTGGGATTGAAGAAAAAGAAATTTTTGCCTTGGTTGCTTTTGCGAAAGACAAAAACGGCATACACTATCAGCCTGCGAATGTTGCTAATCTTGAAATTAAAGAATTGTTTGATATAATTATTGATGTCTGTATGGCTATTTTATCAATTGATGTTTTTTTTTAACGAAAAATGAATTGAAGAAGATACCAAACGGAAGCGGCGACATCGTTGGGGCTGTTAACGAGCTGATGAAAACACGCGGGGATTTTACCCTCGAAGAAGCAATTAATAAATCTTTGTTAGAGGTGAAGAAGTGGCGGGAGAGTATTTAATTAAGATTAGAACGGTTCTTGATAAGCAAGATGCGAAAGAGATTGAGGATAATCTTAACAATCGCTTTGAAAACGTCGCCGAAAAATTTAACACCTCACTTAAACGAGGATTGAAACGCTTAGGCATATCAGGCATAATTACCGGCGCCGTTTATGCTATGATTAACGATATTGACCGTTTAAATAGCTCTATTGATGAGACATTAAACAAGTATCAAGATATTAAGGCGCAAGCCGCCGCACAAAATTTGTTACCGTCGGAATATTGGAAATTGTCAAGATTATCTGAGCTTTCCGGAGTAAAAAACTTTGATGCTCTTTTTCAACAATTCCGCGAAACGATGAACAAAACAAATCGGGGCTTCAACACCCCTTTAAATCAATTCCGCGGCCAAGGTGCTGATGCCAATACATTTTTACAAATTCTTTCATCGCTTCAAGCCGCAGACCCTAAAACGCGGCAATTAGCAGCTGAGGGAATTTTCGGCCAATCTGGAGCTGCTGACATTAATAAACTGTTATCTGTCGATTTGAACAGTTTAGCGCAAAAAGCATTTGCCGGGATTGATGACGAAAAATTTGATGAAATGATACAACGCGGCATTATGGCAAGTCGCGAACAGATGATTAATAATCTCCGTCGAGAATATGACAATTTACAACTTCGAAGCTCATTAATAACGCCGGATGTTTTAAGTCGGCAAGATAGATTTAAGCGGGCCGAAACGGGGTATGAGAATAAACTTATTTCAAACTACGACTTCGCCGCGACGGTTCAAGAAAAAATGTACGAAGCACAAACCGCGACGGTGTCCGGGGTAAATAAGCTTGTCGACGGCGTAAAAAGCATATATAATCAATTAACAAGGCTTTCAGATTTACAGTCTCAATTTTACAGGGGCGAAATCACACAAGAAGAATACGAACGAGCGCAAGAGGACATTTTTAGATGATAGGCGGAGAAGCACCAGTAATCGTATTTACATTTCCCAACGTATTAAGCATTGGCAGCATTGGCTTGCCTGCTGTTATTCCTATTTATCTAGACGAAAAAATAAGCGGGATTATGGCCGACGATGTAAAAGATGCTGTCAGAATTGAAAGCCAGACGATTGGCGGGTTGACTTATCAGCGCAAAGTAATACAATCGTTAACTCTAACGCTGCGTATTATTAAGGACAATATTGTTGGAACAACATTTACCAGCTTGGCCGCAAAAGTTTACGAGTTAGTCGACAGCAAAGACCCTACGGACATGAGCTATTTTATCACAATATACTACGATAATAGCTTTATGTTGCAAGGTTATTTGACGGATTATAACAAATCAACGATTGAAGGGACTAATCAATATTTAGTCAAGATGACGTTTTCAAGCGTTCCGGCCAAACAATTAGCCGCGACCGTGCTCGATAAAGTTGATAATGTTATTAATTTATTGCCGAGGGGTTAGCCATGGAGATAGACGCTTATAAATTGATTAATCTTGAAGACTTTGACGCTCTGGGAGTCCCTCAAGCTTATTATACTAAACAATTTCAAGATTTATCAGAAATTTCGTTCATGGTGTGCAAGTGGGAAGATTACGGCATATTGATTAATGGCGAGATAATTTTCCCCGGAACAAACGGCATAAATCCCTATGCTTTGAAAAAAAATGCAATTTGGATTGATGAAGAGCGCAATGTCTGGTGGGGAATGCTTGATGTTAATTAATTGCATAAATGGCTTTTATATGTTTCAACCGGAAAGCATAAACGAGCTAGATATATGGCAGCGTTTAAACAATGTTGAGCTGGTAAGGGACGGTGAATATTTTACCTTTAAAGAATTGGCAGAGTTTCCGAATTACAGCTTTGCCGGCTGGTTATATGGCTTAATCCCGTTTATCGCCAATTATACGGGCGAAAAAAGCGAAGTAATGAAACGCAATAAATTAACATTTGATTTGAAAAGCCAAAGCATAACAAGCGCATTGTTGGCAACGGCCACAAATGTAGTTGCTGATTATGGCGAAGGGATTTACAAAAATAGCCCGAAACTGCCACAAGCTTATACATTAACTAAAGATTTAAAATTGATGAGTGGGTTTTTAGCGTTCTGGGATTACAAGTTTAACCGCTATGCGATTGAAAGGTTCTATTATGAAGGTATTTAGCGCAAGTGTAGCAGGCGGGCAAGTGTTAATCGGTGGAAAACCCGTAACAGGTTGCGAAATTTTGGGGCTGGGTGGGGATAGCTCCGGCGCTGTTGTATTTGCTGAGGATAAGCTTGTTTACATCCCAAACACCTCACCCGATATTGACAAGTTGATTGATGTCAATAAAGACTTGTTGCAATTTTTAAACGATTTGATAATATTAATCAGTAATGAAATTTACGCCAGCAATGGCGGCGGCGAAATTACCGCGCCAACATTTAAAGCGGATATGTTAAAGAAAATTCAAGACTTAATGAAAATACAACAGGATTTTGACGATTTGCAGAAAGGTTTAAAATGAAAGATGTCGACTTTGACAACGAAGGGATGCCATTTTTTAACGATACAATCGTCTATAAAGGCGAAAATTTATTGACCACGCAAGAGGGTTATTTATATTATGCGCCGAATTTTGGTATTGATTTAAAGCGATTTATCGACCCCGACGTTGTTATCCAAACAGAAACTTTTAAATCGTATGCCGTTAATAAACTAGTTGAAAATGGCATAAATATAACGAAGGTTGAGCAAGTCGACAGGATATTTGAAACCGTATTTAATTTTTTTGCTGAGGAACAAGATTTAGAAGGATTAGTCAGCCAATGAGTTTTAGCGTTGAAAATGGTTACAGTCCAAGAACTAACGAAGATTTAGTCAATGACTTAGTGAATGCAGTAAACGAAGAATATGGCGAAACATATACCCCCGAGACTATCGTCGGGAGTAATATCTATAAGCTTTATTATCCAGCTCTGCAAATCGCGCAAGGTGTTGAGAACGGGATTAGCCAAATCGGCAATAAAGCGCAAGATTATGTTACATATGTTAATGACAAAATAAAATATCCTAAGTCATCACCTAACGGCATTATGCAGGCATTAGCGAACGATTTGGGAGTTATAGCCTCAATCGCACCAATTACCACGCCAGACAAACGCGGAACTTGCGATATAGCTTGCGATGTTGATACCGGCGCGGAAGATTATGCAACTTTAAAGAAAAATATCATTAATAAAATAGGGCAATGCGCTACTACTGGCCTAGTTTATTCCGGTTCAGAAGCTGGATTTTTTACAGGCATCAACGGGCAAAAATTCCCGATTTCTTACGCAATCCCGACAGTCTTAACGTTTAATATAAAAATTGCGATTACAGTGTCGCGTAATACGATAGAATTTATTCCGGCCGAAGTGACAATCAACAATCTTTTCCGGGAACTTTTCAACCAATCTTATAGATTGGGAAAAGATTTTGAACCCGATAGTTATCTTTGCAAAGAACAACTGCCATGGAGTTCGTCCATTACGGTAACTTATCAAAATGGTTCTGGTAATTTTACTGGAGAAGTGTTTAAATCTGCATATAATCAAAAAATCGTATTAGGGACGGTCAATGCCGAGATTATAGATGAGTAATCCAGAGTATAGACATCAACTTTTTACGCAGAACGATGAAAACGCAAATCGTTTTTTTCAAACGTTTTTAAAAATCCTTAAGCCAACCATGGACGACTTAAAGGCCTATTATGATAATTTTTATAAATCGCCAGAATTGGGGAGAAAATTATACAATCAACAAATTGTCCCGATTTATAATATTTTGGAAAAGAATTTATTCATTTCAACATTTTACACTATAATGGAAGCTCAAGAATTTATCGGGACGCCAGATGCATATTGTAAAATTTTATATCCAATTTTTGGCTCAAATGCTACGATTACAATAGACGAGAAAAATCCTTTACATATAAAAATTGGCATAATCGCGCGTTATGTTGAATATTTTCTATGGATAGATGAAGAATATAAATTTTATGTTACGACCGAAGCAGGCGACTATTTAGGATTTGCGGCCTTAGTTGCGCGCATAACTGACCGGCAACTCGCGAACATGTTACAAGAGATGACAAACGCCGGGACATATTTAGAATTTACTTATGCACAGGAGAACCCAGACAATGCCTAATATTGACCAAGTTAAGACAATTAGTGATTTGGAGCGTATAGCAAATTTAGAGGATAGCTACGCGTTGGCCGTATCTACCGGAGCCGCTACCAATTCGGCCACTTGTTTACAAATGGCAACATATTTAAAAGCCTATTTGCAATCTGTTGAAAATAGGGTTGATGTTGTTAACTCATCATCTGACGCGACACATTATCCAAGCGCAAAAGCTGTTTGGGATTTCGGCAATTATAAAATTCAGCTTGTTAGTCAATTGCCCGGAAGCCCTGATTTAAACGTTCTTTATTGCATACCGGAATAATGCCATGTCTCTATATATGCAAGCAAAGTGGGGATATTATAAATATATAATTGAGCCGTGGAGCCAGCCGGCAAATCCGGCGGGGATAACTTCAAACGGAAGTTGGGTAAATGCAAATTTAGCATTTGATAAAAATTCGGGTACTTATGCAACATGCACAGACTTAGACAGTTTTATTGAGTGGGATTTAGGCGTAGAAGTTTTAATCTCCGGCATGAGTGCGGCGGGCAATCAAATAGGCTATGTCAGCCGTCAAGAGAATGTTTCAATCTATTTAGTTAACGATAACGGGACAGAGACTTTATTAGGCGTCGGCGTTTCAAATAGAGACGGCGGGAACTACATAACATCTTGCAATTTTGCGGCAGTTTGGGCAAAAAAAATAAGATTTAGGCTTTCAACCTATAAGAATGCCCCAACGTCGCAATATCCGACAAGAATAAACGAAATAAATATTATAGCAACTCAACAGCGGAGAGTTGAGAGAGGAACGGAAAGGAAATAACGATTATGTTATTTTTGAAGGAAAAAAAAATAAGGGAATACGGTTCTAGCGGACTTTTTTTAACCGCCCCTTTGCCGGAAAATAACTTTGAAATACACAATAACCCTACATTTGAGGGAAGAATTATAACAAGCTTTGCAAATGGATATATATCAAATAGCATATCAGCACTACCAACAGCGGATAACTGGGAAATTCAGCTTAAAATAATTACGGGAAGCGATGTTACATCTCCGCAAATGATTTATAACGGCTTCCACCCTAGCTATGAAAAGAGAGATGTTGAAATTGCTGTTAATGGAGGGCATTTTACATTTGTTTGCTCATCAAATGGGACTAGCGCGGACTTAATTGGTGGTGCTGGAGCTTATACAGTGTTACCAAATACAACTTATTGGATAAGAGCCAAATTTACAGGTTTAAGATATTTATTCCAATATTCTACAAATGGAACAAATTTTGAAGATGATATATCGGCCGAAAATTCAACAAGTGTTTATGAAAATATATCTCATGATTGGGGCGGAAAATCTATAAATTTAGCGTTTAATGGAAGTATAGACTTAAACGAATGTTACATAAAAATTAATAATGTAGTAGCGTGGACTCAATATAAATATACAACAAAGACTTACACAATACAACAGGCCTATTTAGGAAGCCAAAAGGTATTTGACGTTCAAGCATATGCGCCTTCGTATGTCATCGGAGAGGTTGCAAATCCAAGCGAGCAGCAAATTTTTAACGGCGTAATGACAAAGCCGGGAGTTATCCAAATTCATTGCATCGGCGGCGGAAATACGACAACTTGGAGTTATCTAGGTACTAACTACTCAGGTTCTGCCGCCGGTTATGTCGGGGATGCTTACATAGCTAGACCCTGCAATATACGCATGGTTGTAGGGGCGAGGAAACAAGCGTCTTTATTCCAAATTTCAGACTTAACGACACCAGATAATTGGTTAACTGTAATTCAATGTAATTCAGGTAATTCCGCATCCGCATCAGGCGGCGGCAGAGCCGCAGATGCCCCAATGTTAAACGGGAACGGGTATGTTGAGCTATTACAGCCGCCAGCTTTGAATAGAGGCGGAAACGGTGGCGATAGCTCCGGTTCACATCATGGCGCGTCTGTTTGGGGTGGTTACGGTACCGGTTCAGTTAACGGGTACGGAAAATTACAATATTTACGTAAATATAGATAAGGAGAAAAGATGAAAGCTTTTGAGATGATTAAAAAATATACGCCTTGTTTCTTGAAGGCCGTAAATTCATACAAAGGGTTTCAATATACATTTTGGGTAATTGGATGTTGGATTTTGCAATATCCTAAGACTTTTAAAGACGGACGTCTTGTCCAAGAGGGCGACGAAGTAACACAAGATGAGGCTGACCAGATTTTAAAAGACCATTTAGCCGAGTTTGAACTCCCGGCCGGGGATTGGTCGGAAAACCAGAAAGAAGCTTTATTGTCAATTATGCACTTCATCCAAAAAGAAACTTGGCCGGAATCTCCGCTTTGTAAAGCAATCGAAGCCGGAGACATGGAGTCGGCACGAACTGAGTGGGAAGCGCTGAAAGCTGTAAATTTTGAAGGGCTGGATTTTCCTGTATGGAGAGACGAAGAAATTAAACTTTTCTTTGGCGTTGACAAAAAAGAAGAAACAAAGTAATATATAAACGTTGTATGTTTCGACCTCAAAAGGGAAAGTATTTAACTTTCCCTTTTTTGTTGACATTTTAAAAATTTTATGAAACCCTTTTAATAGGTGGTTAACATGGTCGAAAAAATGATTAATAATAATTGCTTCACAATTTGTACAGGGTCAGCGGTTGCCATTATTATCCAATATTTGCCGCAAATTCAAAGTGTGTTTATCTTTATCGCAACTATTATTTATTTAGTGTATCGCATAAAAAAAGAGCGGGCAGAAGCAAAAATTGCAGAGGACAATTTAAAAAATGAAAGAAAACGACATTGATATTTTAGCGCGCACTATTTACGGAGAGGCCAGAGGCGAGACAGATTTGGGGAAAATGGCTGTTGCGTCCGTAATTTTAAACCGCTACAAGGCAAAAAAATGGTTTTCCGGCTCAACAATCGCAGAAACATGTCAATTCTGTGTAAAGGGTTCAAAATTTCATCAATTTTCTTGTTGGAATGAAAGCGACCCGAATTTTAAAAAGCTTATATCCGTAACAACTGAAGACGCCCAATTTTCAAAATGTTTAGAAATTGCAAAAAAATATATTAGCGGGGAATTGAAAGACGTTGTATGTGGTGCATGCCATTATCATACCGTTAATGTTTTGCCGAAGTGGGCTAAAAATAAAAAAGCAGACTTTTTAATTGGAAATCATCTATTTTATTGCGGGATATTATGAAGCTGGGCATTGAATTTACAAGAGCTGTAATAATATGTATATTGTTGGAATGTCTATATTTGTTAATTTCTAACAAATTTGAAGCGGCCGAAGCGATAAGTATTAAAATTCTGGATGTCTTATGAAAAAAATATTTTTGGCCTCAATAATCGCGAATATAATCCTTTTTCAGCTTTGGCAATTTGAGAAAGGGAAAAGAATAGAGCAGCAAGCCGCTCTTTCTGCCACAGAGGAAGAAAGAAAGGTTAAAAATGAAAAATCTATTTGCACCGAGAAGAAAATCGCCGTATTGCGAAAAAAAGAGGCGAAACCGCAAAATAAAGATTGCGATTGTCTCAACACTGCTTTGCCTGATGATGTTATTAAGTGGCTGCGCGAGTAAGCGCGCTAAAAATAATTGTATCTACTCAATCGTTACCACAATGGACGCTTTGGAGTGCGTTAAACAACTTCACGAAAATCAATAAAAAAGGGAGCTATTCGCTCCCCTCTTTTTTTAAAAAAAGTTTCAAAATGTATAAAATCATTTGCGACCGACTGCGCCCCTCATTGTTGGCCAGTTTATCAATCTTTTTTAACGTGTCTTCATCAACGCAAATAGAAAATTGTATTTTTTTCATGATGCCCCCTTTTATTTTAACGACGGAATAATTTTCTTATAAATTCTCAGGCCGTCAATCTCCACCGCTCCGGCCTTAATTGCCTCGTTGACTGCCTTTGTATCAATTGTAATAAATTCGGCCGGAACTTTTGAAATGTCGACCACGTCAAAAGTCCACAATTGGCGAAATGTGACATATTCGTTTGAAATATTGACATCATCAATGTCGGCCGTGTCATCAATTAGCTTGTTTTGCTTTGCTGTCAAAGTCTTAATAACGGCTTCCTTTGTAATTTCGTCGTAATCACCATTTTTTTGCTGCTCAAGCTCAAGCGCCAAATTTAAAGCTTCATCCTCGCGCTGCGCTTTTTGTGCCAAGCGTTCATTTAATAAGTCATGAAATTTAACTGTTGCATAGTTAGACAACTTGTCGCGTAAGATATTATCCGCTTTTTTAAGCAAATTAACTGGGACGTCATAATGATTTTTTATTTTTTTTAACTCAGTTTTTAGCGGCTTTTCAAGCGTATCAATTTGCAAGTCAAGCGTTTTCTTGTAATCATTAACAGCTTTTAAATACTGGCAAGCATTTAAATTGTCGGCTTCGTTGTCTATTGTGGTTTTTTCTGCCGTGTCTAAAAAGATTTGTGCATTAATATCTAGCGGATTTATATTATTATTCATTTTTTCCCTTTCATAAAAAGTTATTACAAACACCAATTTAAACTAAAAAAAATAATAATCAACCATTTTTTTGTTGACATTATTAAAAAAAAGATTATTTGTAAAATGTAATTAAAAAAAGAGAGGTAAAACATGCACAAAGACGGTATATATTTTAATATGTCGGAAAATGAATATTTTTCGGATGCCGAAAGGCTGGATTTTTCAGGTATGAAAAAAATACTTGAAAGCCCGGTTAAATATTGGTTCAATTCCCGCTTGAATCCGCTATATGAGGAAAAAACAAGCCCGGCTATGCTGGCGGGGAAAATGTGGCACAGTTATATTTTAGAGCCTGAAAATTTTTATAAAAAATATTGCGTTATGCCTGATGAAATAGACAACTTGTCTAAAAATTCAAAAGATTATAAAAAATGGCGAGATTTGCAGACAAAAGAGGTTTTAACGCCTAGTGAATTTAACGAAATGTATTTTATTATCCAATATTTGAAGACGAAAGGGCAAATTTTCGACGACAATATATTTACGGGCGGTTTTCCCGAAGTGTCTATATTTTTTACCTATCAAGATGTAAAATGTAAGGCGCGCATTGACTACTTAAGGCTTAAGCAGTTAGTTGATTTAAAGACAGTGGCCAGCGTGGGAGATTTTGACGATTATTGTCGTCTTTTCTTCATAAAATACAAGGTATATATGCAGCTTTATTTTTATCGCGAAGCCATAAATGAAGCAAAATCTTTTGATAATAGCCAAGTATTTGGCGATAAAAAGCAAGTTGAATTTTGGTGTGAGCTTAAACAACAAGAGGACATAAGCCCTTATGTTTGTTATGTCAGCCGGATAGTGCCCGAAGCTTCATTACGCGCTTTTATGCCGGGAGCCTGCCCTGACCTTTATCGTTTGGCTGCTGGAGAGGTAAAAAAAGCATTAGATGTTTATAAATTTTATTGCCGAGAGTACGGACTGAACCGGGCTTGGCTTGGTAAAAAAGACTATTTATCTGTTTTAAAAGACGAAGATTTCCCGCAACTATTTTTTAAAATTTTGGAGGTGTCAGACTATGAGCGCTAAACATTTAAAATTTATTGATAGTTTGATATGTTTAAACTGCGGAAAAGAGCCGACGCATCACCATTTATTAAGGGTTAGGCGGGAATATTTGGAGGCGGCCAAAGGTTGGGAGGGGTTCGCTTTCCCCAAGGTTAAAAGTAAAGGAATGGGGACGAAGTCAGACGATAAGTTTACACTCCCGCTTTGCCCTGTTTGTCATCAAATGTTACATATCGACGGCAACGAGAAGCATTTTTTAAAGTGCATCGGAGTAACCGAGCCGGAACAGTTGGCGCTTTTCTTGTATAATAATTCAGGCAATCGGGAAGTTTGTTTAAAAAAAATTAAAGAAATTAGGGTGTTGCGTAATGGATTATAGGGTTGTTAAATTGTGCCGCGTTGGGCATCAACTACGCTTGAAGAAGATATATTATTGCGGTTACTATCTTAGCCCTGAGGGGAATTTAAAACGTAACAATAAGCAATTAAACACGTCCGACCGTCGTAAGTCGCCTTATTATTGTATAGATTTTTTTTCAGGCCAAAAAGATAAGGCTGGCAATAAGCTATATAATAACGACGTCGTTTATTCATCAACGCTAAAAGTTGAAGGAATTATTGAATTTAGGCCAGATAAAGCGGCGTTTGTTTTGATGCTAAAGCAAGGAAATATAAAAATTCCCTATTCATTTTTAGATTGTTACGATGTTTCCTTAAAAAAAATAAAAGAAAATTATAATTAAGTATTGACATCGTAAAATATTAGTATCATACTAATAACATAATAACAAAGGGAGTTAGCAAAATGAATAGTGATTTACTTAAATTTGAAGCCACCGCGCCACTACGCAAAAAAAGAGTGTTAAACATAGACGATTTTTTGATTGGATTTTTTTGCGGGTATTCAACAGCAATATTTATTTTAACTTTTTTAATATAAGGAAAAACAATGAAAACAGGAACATTTATTTATTGGGACGGCACAAAAAGCGAAGATTTTACCCCGGAAAAGAAGCTTAAAGGGGTTGCTGTTGTTGAAGATGATAACCATGCTTTTTTAGTTCTTCCCAAAGACGTTAAAAATGTTGATTGGTGGGACGGCAAACGCGAATGTGAAGAGCAGTTTGCGCAAATGCCTAATCTGCGGCAGCTCGACGCAATCTACAAGAATAAAGAAGTTTTGAACAAAGCCTTTATTGCGGCAGGTGGTGAAGCTTTGGATGATAAAGCTTATTACTGGTCCTCTACCGAGAGTTCAAGTGGCACTGCGTGGCATTTGTGGATGGATGACGGTTACAGGGGCTACGACATTAAGTACAACAATATCAAATACGTTCGTGCGGTTCTAGCTTTTTAATTTTATCCATTTAACTATTTTTTAAAAACACCCTAAAAAATAGGGTGTTTTTTTAAAAAAAAGGTGTTGACATCGTAAAATATTAGTATCATACTAATAACATAATAACAAAGGGAGTTAGCAAAATGAATAGTGATTTATTAAGGGGCGAAATGAGCGAATTAAATAACGGTTTGGTCGAAGAAGTTTACAGCCGCCAACTTTCAATTTTGCAATCATGTGCAAAAATTGTGTTTAAAAACTGGTTCGGTGTCGATGTAGAGGATTACGGGAGAGCTGACCAAGCCGACGCTTTAGAGACCGCAAAAGAAGAATTGATTGACGATTTAAGAGCGGTTTTCCAAGACAAGAAAAACAGATTTTTAATTGAATGTGAAAGGATAATAAATGAAGTTAGATGAATACCATAAAATGCTACGCGAACGGGCGAAAAGATACCGTGAGGCTCAAAAAAAGAGCGGACGCAAGCAAAGGCAATTTTTTTTAACAGAAGCCGAATTTGCTTATTTGAAAGAAGTTTTAAAAAAACTGAGAGAGGACAATAAAAATGAGTAATTTTATGTTCCCAGTTTGTAAAAATATCAATATTTATTGGGGTTATGAGTTCGAGAAGTGGAATTGTAATCGGGTCGGAATGGACTTTGACTATTTTGTTGACGGCTGTGTTGTGAGGAAAAAATGAGTAAAGAATTAACAGATGCCTGGAAAGCTGGAAATATTAAATCAGGTTGGTATTTTTGCAAAGTTTTAATTGACAACAAAAATCATGTTTGCCCGGTTTTCGTTTCGAAAAATGAAAACGACTTTGAAATTGGAGAAGTACTCACAGCTTGTGATTACAACCATTTTGTTGACCTCACCAAAAAGGTCAAAGCGCTTGAAAAAGAAGTCGCCAAGGGAGACAGAATAATCGGCAAACTACTTAAAGAGGGGCATGCAGCCATAGAGAAAAATAAACAGCTTAGCCGCCTGCTAAAAGGACGTTTAGAAAAGGCGTTGAACAATAATTAATATTATTATGTTTTTTTTAATTAAAAAATGAGGTTTAAAATGAATATTGATTTTTTTAAAGAATTTCGTAAAAATTTGAATATGAAACAAAAGGAATTTGCGACCCTATTAGGTGTTAGTGAAGATTACATCTCAAAAATTGAACGGGGACAGCGTAAAATTTCGGATGAAATCGAAAAAAAAATTAACAAAATAATTGAAGACGGAGAAAAGCCAAAGGCCGCAACTTTAGAAGACGTATGTAAAGAAGCGGATGAAGCCAATAAAAAAGGCTTTTCGGAAGAGTTACGTTATTACGGCCAAATGTATTTAGACCGGCAAAATACTATTGAACTTGCTAAAAAGTCGCAAAAGTCAATTATTGAAATGGCAAAAAATAAGGGCATCACAAAAGAAATGATTATAAGTTATTGCTCGGTTATCCAGTTAGAGGATTTCAACAAAAACGTGCTTTTTGCAGCCGTAGACAGCGAAGGAGAATATTTCTTTGAAGAATGACAAAAAGAGGTGCTATGTTCGCGTTTATAGTGGCAGCGAGCACGAAGTTTTAGAATTTGGCAATTATGAAGGCGATTGTTTCAAGATTGCCGTAGATTTAAAAGATTTGGCGGTTTTAGCCGATGAAATAACAAAGTATATTGAGGAAAGGCAAAAAGGCAATGAAAAATTTGAGAACTTTAAGCAATGAACAATTAAACGTCTTACGGTTGATTAACGAAGCTCTCGGCATGATTATGAACGAGGAAGACGATAGCAAAATTGTTAAACACTTATCAACAATTAACTCTCTCGTGAATGCCAACAATCGAACGCCTATATTTGCCGTCCTATCTCTGGGGCTAATGTCATTAAACCCGCCGGCAGATAATAAATAAATGAAGAGGGGGAGAAAGTAAAGGCTCCCCTTTTTTATTGACGATAGGAAATTTAAAAGTTAAACTTGTTAAAGTTTTAATAAGTACTTTAACGGAATATGCTAAAAGATTGAAAATGCAGAAAAGAACAGAAGAAAAGTTAAACAAAGTTAAACTTTTAATCGACCGCGGAATAACCGACCAACGGACAATATCAAACATGTTAAACATTTCGCTGCCAACGGTTAACAAATTATGTCAATATATCACTAAAGGAATAGAAAAGCGTGTTAAAGAGACAGACGACCGCCGGAAAAGACGGGAGCGCCGAAAAAAAGAAGTTGCGATTATTCAGCTTGCGAAAAAAGAAGTTGAAGAAAAGCCTAGCGAAGTTCTTTTTGAAGATATGTT
>OKVH01000515.1_pt1 | contig 21677 bp, 15 predicted proteins | sample 1604791 | NCBI WGS metagenome assembly OKVH01 (sample SAMN01760919, study PRJEB22395) | human gut metagenome | reverse complement strand
ATAGATTATACGAAATTGTGCTATGAACAGAGATAAGACGACACGCCTTCCTGAAATCGGTAAGGCTGTGATATACCAGATGTTGCCTCGATTGTTCGGAAATACTTGTGAGCATTGTCGTCCCAACGGAGACATAAATGAAAACGGTTGCGGCAAGCTCAACGACATAACCGACCGGGTGCTGAAGCAGATTCGGGATCTGGGAGCCACACATGTATGGTATACAGGAATAATCGAACATGCCACGGCCACAGACTATTCCAGATATGGAATTCAACCGGACGACGCTCATGTGGTAAAAGGTAATGCCGGTTCACCCTATGCGATAAAGGATTACTACGATATTGATCCCGATGTGGCGGTAGATGTGCCCAGGCGTATGAAGGAATTTGAGGCGCTTGTAGGACGCACACATAAGGCCGGTCTGAGAGTGGTGATGGATTTTGTGCCCAACCATGTGGCACGTCGTTACCATTCCGATGCTGCTCCAGCCGGAATAGAAGATTTTGGCGTGAACGACGATTCCACAAAGTTTTTCGACGCCAAAAACAACTTCTATTATATTCCGCGGCAGCTGTTTCAGCCCCAGTTTGAGATTGGCACATATACGGAATTCCCTGCCAAGGCATCCGGCAACGACTGTTTCAATGCGTTTCCCACCCGTAATGACTGGTATGAGACGGTAAAACTAAACTACGGAGTGGATTATGGAGACGGAACTTGCCATTTCCATCCGATACCTTCCACCTGGATGAAAATGCTCCGTATTCTACGGTTTTGGGCCTCCAAAGGTGTTGATGCCTTCCGGTGTGATATGGCTTTCATGGTTCCCCTGGATTTCTGGGAGTGGGCCATTCCTCAGGTAAAGGAGCGCTACCCCAATATAGAGTTTATAGCCGAGATATATGATGTGAACATGTATCGGGATTTTCTCGGACGCGGTCATTTCGATTATCTGTATGATAAGGTGAATCTTTATGACACACTGCGCGACATTCAGACGCATCATCATTCGGCAGCACGGATTACTGATTGCTGGCAGCGGATTGACGGCATCGGCCACAGAATGCTGAATTTCCTTGAGAATCATGACGAGCAGCGTTTCGCCTCATCGTTTTACGCAGGCGATCCTTCAAAATTTCTGCCGTCGCTGGTTGTAAGTTCCATGATGAGCAATGCACCTTATATGATATATGCCGGCCAGGAACTTGGTGAGTGCGCCGACGATGCCGAAGGGTTCAGCGGATGCGATGGCCGAACCACAATATTCGATTACTGGAGTATTCCGACCGTGCGCCGCTGGCTTAATGGTGGTGCCGCTGACGGGGGCGCTCTTTCTACTGCTGAACGGGATCTCCGCGCCATGTACAGAAAGATTCTCCGTCTCCTTAACAGCGAGCCGGCATTCTATCGCGGTACATTCTTCGATGTGATGTATGTGAATTTCAATAATCCCCGTTTCTCTCCCCATCATAACTATGCATTTCTCCGCCATGCCGACGATACGACAATCGTTGTGGCTGTGAATTTCTCGGGAGAGGCGAAAGATCTTGAAATCAATATACCGGAGCTTGCTTTCGAAGTGATGGGAATTGAATCGGCTTCGGCCATGGCAACCGACCTTATTTCGGGTCGTCGCTTGAAAAAAACGCTGTCGGCCGACGCTCCATTCATCACACACATAGGGCCTTGGGGAGCTGTCGCCTGGAAATTTCAAAAAAACTGCAAATAATGCAGTAGCGATTGCCGAATAATCCTTACCTTTGCACCAACAAAACCATCAACATTCCTTATACTCAAAGGCTACCCAATGAATCCCAATCTGCCCCCCATTAAGGTCTTCGCAGGAACCAAATCGCACTACATGGGCGAGGAAATCTGCAAAGATCTCGGTATTGAACTTGGTAAAATGAACATTTTGCATTTTGCCGACGGAGAGTTCGAAGTGTCGTTTGAAGAGTCGATTCGCGGTTGCGAGGTGTATCTCGTGCAGTCAACCTTCCCCAATTGCGATAATCTGATGGAATTGCTGCTTATGATTGATGCCGCCAAACGTGCTTCGGCTAAATCGGTGATTGCAGTTCTGCCATATTTCGGCTGGGCACGTCAGGACCGAAAGGATAAACCGCGTGTATCCATCGCTGCAAAGTTGGTGAGCGACCTGCTTGTCACCGCCGGAGCCGACCGCATCATCACCATGGATCTGCACGCCGACCAGATTCAGGGCTTCTTCAATATTCCTGTAGACCATCTTTATGCTTCTTCGGTATTTCTCCCCTATATTGAGAGCCTCAATCTCCCCGACCTCGTAATCGCCACTCCTGATGTGGGTGGAGCGAAACGAGCCAACAGCTATGCCAAGTATCTGAACGTTCCATTGGTGCTCTGCCATAAACAGCGCGCCAAAGCCAATGTTGTCGCTACAATGACCGTTATCGGAGATGTTAAGGACAAAAATGTAATACTTATCGATGATATGGTCGATACAGCAGGAACCATTACAAAAGCTGCTGACCTCATGCTTGCCGAGGGGGCAAAATCTGTTCGTGCGCTTGCCTCCCACGCCATAATGAGCGACCCGGCATCGGAAAATGTGGACCGCAGCGGCCTTACTGAAATGATCTTTACAAATTCGATTCCATTCAATAAGCCCTGCAAGAAAGCCCATATCATTTCGGTGGCAAAACTCTTTGCCGATACAATTCGTCGTGTACACAACAACGAATCCATCTCGAGCCAGTATCTTATCAAGTAAGCAGTTCTCGAATTTCTTAGCAGATAATATAAATTACCCCGGAGGTTCAATGAGCCTCCGGGGTATTTGCTTGAAAGCCGGTATGTTTTCGACGTAAGCATTAACTGAAGTACACATTTTGGAGGTTGCAGTCAGGTTGTAATTTTGCATCGCAAAGTTGCACCAACTGCAACCTCCAATATTATGACAAAATCAGAGTTTGAAGAACTACAGGTTCGAGCCGCTTCGTGCGGCACCACCCTCAAGGAATTTCTCCATGTCGAGGGAGTCGCTTATTCCACTTACAATTACTGGAACAAGAAGTTAAAGATGGAGGCAAAGCCTATGCCGATCGCGCCTATCAGCATCCATAAGCCCACGGTGGCGTTGGCGGAATCGGGTTCAATGGCCGGAGTGGAACTGCCGGGTGTTACGCTGGCTTTCCCAAACGGCGTCAGGGCGCATTTCGGACGCGGAAGCGAGGCCGTACTGATGGAAGTGTTGACGCAAAGCATGTCGTGAGCCATGTTCTGTCTGAACGATACGATGCGCTATCACCTGTGTCCGGGACGCACGGACATGCGCAAGGGGATCAACTCGTTGATCGGAGTGGTCAAAGAGAAGATGGGAGCCGATGTGCGCAACGGCGACGTGTTCATCTTCATTGGCAGCAGTCGAAAACTGATGAAGCTCCTTCATGCCGAGGACGGAGGGATGGTGATGTATGTCAAACGTCTTGAGGCCGGACGATTCAAATTACCTGAATATGACGCCGACACCAGAAGCTATCCGATGGAATGGCGTGATCTGGTCGTCATGGTTGAGGGAATCAGCGAGGATCCGGCATCGCGGTTGCGTCGTCTGAGAGCTGAGCGCACGGAGTATCATGTCTGATTCTCCAGCAGGATTTTTTATGCGGAAATTGGTCTGAAAAGTTGTGTATGTGGCCGATTTTTATTATCTTTATATCATAAAAATAAGCTATATATGACGACCGAGGAGATACTTCTGCAAGCCAATGAATCGTTGATGAGAATCAACGAGCGGCAGAGTCGTCAAATAACGGAGCTGACAGCCGAAGTCAAGAAGATGTCCGCTCAGATAGCCTGGTTCCAGCAGCATATGTTCGGACGTAAGAGCGAGAAGCGACTGCCCGGGGTCGACCAGCCAAGCCTCTTCGATGCCGCCGGAGTGGAAATCCCCATAGAAAGGCAGTCCGAAACAATGGCAGAGTCCGAAGAGGAGACCGTCACTTATACAAGGAAGAAAAGTAAGAAAGGAGTGTCGAAGCCACGCGAGACATGGGAGAACCTGCCTCTGCTTGAGACCCGGGTCATAGAGCCTCAGGGCGTGGACCTGAGCCGTTACCGGCGTATCGGCGAGGAAGTCACCACTCTTGTCGGATTTGAGCCGGGCAAATATTACCGTATCGCGGTGGTTCGTCCCAAATACGGACTGATCGACCCGACCGAGCCGGTGGAGCGCGGCAAGGGAGTGATAATCGCCCCGCTGCCGAAGTTCCCGATCTACAAGGGCGTGCCCGATGCAAGCCTTCTGAGCGAGATAGTCCTTCAGAAATATGAATACCACATGCCCTTCTACCGCCAGATAAAGGCGATGGCGCACATGGGCATGACCGGTCTGAAAGAGGCCACGATAGTCGGCTGGTATAAAAGGACGATGGAACTGCTCAGACCGCTTTACGATGTCCTTGTGGCCGAAGTGTTCCGCAGCCGTTACGTACAGACCGATGAAAGCACGGTCCCGGTAATAAACGGCGACCGGCATCAGGCCGACAAGGAATATCTCTGGATGAGCCGGGCCGTAATGGAAAGGCTTGTGGTTTTCTTCTACGACGACGGTTCCCGGGCCGGGGACGTCATAAAGACGAAGACGGACAAACACGGTTTTGAGGGATATCTTCAATGCGACGGCTACGGAGGCTATACGGCCGCCTTCAGGTCGAGTGCCTCGGTGCGCCTTGTCTTCTGCATGGTACATATCCGTCGGCACTGGCTTGAAGCCGGGACGGAAAACCGCAAGGCCGCCCAATGGTTCCTCGACAAGATAGCCGAACTGTATCACATCGAGCAAGAATGTGACCGGCTCGGCATGGACTTCGACGCCCGCAGGTCGGAACGTCAGGCAAAGTCACGGCCCATAATGGAGGAAATGAAGAAATGGATGGAGACCGAAGGGTCGCGATACAGCGAAAGCTCGCTGACCGGGAAGGCCGTCACCTATGCCTACACCCGCTGGGACAATATGATGCGTGTCCTCGACGACGGGCGGCTGTTGCTCGACAACAACCTTGCCGAGAACGAGATCCGGCCCATCACGTTAGGACGGAAGAATTATCTGTTCTGCGGCAACCACGAGTCCGCCGAAAACATGTGCGTCATACAGTCGCTGCTGGCCACCTGCCGCAACCACAACGTCAATCCGCGCCTTTACCTCAACTCCGTCATAGCCTCCATGCCTTACTTCGACAAAGCCTCCGAGGCAGACATCGCGCAACTGCTTCCCCATCGGTGGAAGGAATATCACCCGGAGGCCATCATGACCACTCCGGTACGTCAGCTCGCAAAGTGAAACCTCCAGCCAAATACGACATCGGCTACAACATAATAGAGTTGTAACCGATGTATTCTTATTTTGGACCTCTAACCTGTAGTTGAGTTAATGCTTACGAATTTATAAGACTTATAAGATTTATACGACTTATAAAATCGCACTGATTATCAGATTGCCATCATGTTAGTAAACTTAGGCCGACCTCGCGCGACGCGTTGATCAGCGCCGGGACGTGGGCGTCGGAGTTTACGATTATCGGCACGCCGGCTTCGCGGAGCGCCCCCACGTGGCGCCGGGCAGGGAAGATGCGTCCGGAGTGCTCGGCATATGCCTTGGTGTTGATTTCAACCGTTAGGGGGCGCTCTGATGTCGGGGCGGTACGTCCGGCGAGGGCGATTACGTGATCGGTAAGGCCGTCGGCCAGTGCGCGATACCATTGCTCATCCTCGATCCCTGGACGGTAAAGCGACGCGTTCAATCCTATCTTGTCGTAATGGCCGAGGATGTCGAAATGCCCCTCGTCGAGCATCCGGTGGGAGGTGGCGTAGAACGTTTCGACCACGTAGCGGATGTCGTTGTGGAAATGTTCTTCCATCTTGCGGCGGAAGGCCTCGAAACGGCCGTCGATGTCGACCCACTCGCCGCCCTGGGCACGGATAAAGTGCACGGAGCCGATGGCGTAGTCGAGCGGCAACGTGGCGAAATATGGGTTGGCTGGCCCCCATACGCCTTCGAGGTAGTCAATCTCCATCCCGGCGTAGAAGCGGCACCGGTTGCCGTGGTCGCGGCGTATGCGCTCCACCTCGTCGAGGTAACGTGGCACGTCGGCACGCCTCATGTTGCATGGCGACTCGATGGGGATGGGGGAGTGGGGTGTGAATCCGTAGTGGGTGAAGCCGTCGGCCGCCGCCCGGCGGGCGAACGCCTCCATCTGGGCGCGTCCGTCGCAGAATTCGGTATGTGAATGAAATGTGTAGAGAGTGCTGTCGTTGAGTTCGCGGATGAAATCCATACAGGGTGAAAATCGCAGTTGAAGTTTTGTGCGTCAGGCTCAGGCTGTCCGTTCGGCTATCGGCTCGGCCGCACGCAACGACCGCACATAGCGGCCGAAGAGTCCTGAAAATACAATGGCGAGCGTCAGCCCGGCTCCCAGGCCGGTGGCCCATGGAAGGCCGAACCCTTCAGGCGAAGGTGCGACGATGAGGTAGGAGGTGCAGACCACCGTCATGAACAGCGCCGGGATAAGCGTGATGGCGTAGATGCGTCCGTGGCGTGCGAGATATACGGTGCATGCCCAGAGTGTGAATACCGAGAGCGTCTGGTTGCTCCATGCGAAGTAGCGCCAGAGCACATTGAAGTCAATCTGGAGCAGACCGAACGTAAGGGCGAAAATCGGCACGGAGATTACCACACGCTGCCAGAATCTGGTCTGCGGGAAATGCGTGAAGTCGGCCACGATGAGACGCGCGCTGCGCAGGGCGGTGTCGCCGGTGGTGATTGGCGCTGCAATCACGCCGATCATGGCAATCACGCCGCCTACAACGCCGAACCAGCTTATCGAGATGTCGTGTACGAGCGATCCGGGCGAATGTCCCGGTTCGGCCATGTATGCCGAGAGGCCTTCGTAGCCGTCGGTGAAGGTAATGGTCGCTGCCGCCCATATCAGGGCCACAATCCCTTCGGCTACCATCGCGCCGTAGAAAATAGGGCGAGCCTGGCGCTCGGAGGTGATGCAGCGGGCCATCATGGGCGACTGCGTGGCGTGGAAGCCCGAGATGGCGCCGCACGCTATGGAGATGAAGAGCATCGGGAATATGGGATGTGTGGCCACGAGTTCGGGTGCGTAGCGGTTCATCAGTCCGCCCGCGAAGGCTTCTGGCACCTCGACATCGCCGAATATCATTATCGCTACCAGCCCTACGGCCATGAAGAAGAGCACCACGGCAAAGAGCGGGTAGATGTTGCCGATTAGTTTGTCGACAGGGAAAAGTGTGGCCAGCAGATAGTAAATGAATATCACTACAGCCCAGAATGTGGCGTCGAGCGCCTCGGGCGTAAGCGACGCCACCAGCCCGGAGGTGGTCACCACGAAGACACCTCCCACGAGGATGAGGAGCACCACCGAGAAGACGCGCATCACCTGTTTGACGCCCGTGCCTAGCTCCTTGCCTACTATTTCGGGGAGTGATACACCCCCGGCACGCAGCGAAATCATGGCCGAGACGAAGTCGTGGACCGCGCCGGCAAAGAGCGTGCCCAGCACAATCCAGAGGTAGGCTGCCGGGCCGTACATTATTCCCATAATGGCGCCGAAAATCGGGCCGAGGCCGGCGATGTTCAGAAATTGCACGAGAAATACTTTCCATGCCGGCATCGGCACGAAGTCCACGCCGTCGGTCTGTGTCGTTGCCGGGGTGGGACGCTTCGGGTCTATGCCGAAAATACGTTCCACAACCAGTCCGTAGACGAAATATCCCCCTATCAGCAGGGCGAGAGATGCAAGAAACGAAATCATGATTTTAGGTCGGAGGTCAGAGTGATGATGTCGGAGGTCGGCGCGACGTAGGCGGGGATATGGTCAGCGCTCGAGGGTGATGACGTCGTTGCGCAGCGTCTGGAGCTCGGCGCGCGAGGCCGAAATCTGCTCTTCGGCGCGGAGGATGAGATCGTCGAAACGGGTGTCACCTTTGGCGAACGCCTCGCGCATCTTCTGAAGATTGGCCATGGCCTCGTTGAAGCGGTTAAGACTGTCCATATAGGTGTGCATGGCTTCGCGTGCGGCGGGTGTGCGGAAGTCGGCGTAGTTGGTGTAGACGCCGCGCCCGGGGATTGCGATGGTGAATTCCACGGGGCGCGTGGAGGGGTCGTTGTTCAGAGCCACGATGCGCTCCACGATTGCCCGGCGGTCGGTATCCGGGCGCCATGAGTCGCGGATTGCATCGATGCGTGCGCGCGATGCCAGAGTGGGGTCGTCCGGGTCGATGTTCTGGCGCAGTTCCGAAGGTATGAATACATAGATGGTCACTTTGCCGGGAATGCGGTTGCGGTCGGTGGCCCACCATCCCACTCCGGTTAGCTCGTCGATGGCGAGCATATAGTCGTCGTAGGGGGAGTTGTAGGGCATGCCGAGGTTCTGCGGCTGCAGGAATCCGTTGTCGCCTCGCCGCGATATGAAGATGTCGAGACCACCGAGCGAGTTCTCGCCGTCGTTGGCAAAATAGAGGGTGATTCCGTCGGGCATGAGGAAGGGGTAGTTGGCGTCGCCCCCTTCGCCCAGGTCCACTGAATCGTCAGTATCGCCTCCGGAGCCGAGCATGGCGGGACGCTCCCACTGTCCGTCGGTTAGTGCGGCCGAGGAGAAGAGCCGGAATGTTCCGGTGGTGTCAGGAGCCGCCCATATCATTTCGCGGCGGCTTTCAGGCTCGTAGACCACCGTCGGGTCGGCTGCGGGAAAGCGTTCGGGAAGCACGTCGGCCGGCGCATTTAGTGAGCCGCTTTCAGGCGAAAGACGGTAGTGGCGGAAAAATGTGTCGGCGTCGACTACCATCGAGTCGATTATCTCGATGTTTTCAACGCGTCCAAGCATGTTTTCGGTGCGGTCGATGCGCTCGTTGAGGTCGCCCGAATTGTCGGGCCCGAGGGTCTTTTTCCCTTTTTTGAGCGATGCACGGTAGGCTTCAAGCAGCTCGCGTGCCTGTGCGGTCTCCAGGCGGGTGTTGGCGAGCGCGGCAAGCGCCAGCGTAGCCTCGCGGTTGCCCAGACGCCGTGAAGTCTCGAATGCCTCGGCGGCTTCCGTGTCGTTGCCAGAGGCACTCAGCAGCTGGCCGAGCTGATAGGGGATGTCGGCGTTCTTAGGCTGGGCGGCTTCAAGGGTGCGGAGCATGGCGATTGCACCGGCGTTATCGCCGTCTTCGGCGAGCATCTGAGCCTCTTCGAGGCTCTGAGCTCCCGCGCCGTGTGCGAATGCTACACCTAAAGCAAGCAGGGCGGTTATTCTTATTCTGCGGATGGCGGTTTTCAGAGTCATATGAATCGGAGATCGAAAAAATTGGATTAGAGTTGTACGGCTTTCTGGCCGAGAGGGTTAAGGATGTGGATGAGGAGGTCGAGGAAGAGGGCGTATGGATCCTGGCGCGAGCCGTTGCCCTTAGAGGCGCCGTCGAAGCGGCGGATAAGGTCTATGATTTCGATTGTCTGCCATGGGCCGTAGTGCTGCATGGCTGCCTTTACATCCTTGAGTTGCCATGGGGAGCGAAATCCGAGTTCGGCCATAATGCCGCGCTCGGAGCGGTCGGAGGCGTAGTAGGCGCCGAGAACGTTGGCGAAGAGGTTGAAAATAAGCGGAGCAATCATCTGTACGGGGTGAGCTTTGGGATTGCCGCGGAAGTTGTAGTAGATTTTCAGCGTGCGCTCCACGTCGCGGTTTGCAATGGCTGAGATAAGTTCGAATGAGTTGTATTCCTTCGATACGCCGATGTTGCGCTCCACGGCCTCGGGGGTTATGGCCGCTCCTGCGCCGAGCGATACGGTGAGCTTGTCGACCTCGTTGTAGAGGCGCGAAAGATCCGTACCGACGAATTCGCAGAGCATGTTGAGAGCCTTTGGCTCTACCGACAGTCCTTTCTCCTTGATGAAATCTGCTACTACGGTGCCGACGGTGCGGTCGTTGAGTTTTACTGACTCGAAAGCCACGCCGCCCGAAGCTCTCAGGGCCTTCAGGAAGTCGGCTCCGGCAGCTTTCTTGCCTCTGCAGCAGAGACACAACACGGTGGAGGGGTTGGGGTTGGCGGCATATCCGGCCAGCGCGTTCAGGAAATTGGCGCCGGCCGTCTGCACTTCCTTCACGATTACAACCTGGCGGCCGAACATCGACATGCGTTTGGCGGCATTCTCCACCTGCTTGGGCGAGTCGAGCTCCGGTGCATAGAGAATTGTCAGGTCGAAGTCACGGTCGGATTCCGGCACGAGCTCCTCGAACATCCGCGCGAGCGTGTCGATATAATATCCCTCCTCGCCGTGGAGCAGATATACCGGGGCGGGGCGGTTGGCGCGCAGATCGCGGCATATGGAAAGAAACGAAGGGCTTTCTGCCATAGGAATCAGTCGGTTCGGCATCGGCGCTACAGTGCCTCGGAGGTAGTGCGCCTGACGCCATATTGTTTCAGCGGATTTTAATTTGTAAATTTACAACGAAATTTCGTATCTGCCAACCGCTCGGAGCCGATTAACACCCTTCAACTTTTCATCCCCGTTCGGGCTGCGTTTCAATCCTCAATAATCCTGACTGCCAATGGCCGCAGAATTCAACCCTCAGACCCTCCTGGAGGCCGCCCGACGATTCGGGAGGCTCAATCTCCCGCCGGTGGAGCTTTGCATCGCACGCGAGTCCGACGGTGTGGTTCGCGTCCACGACCGTCTGCGCGGCTATTCTGTAGCGCTTACGCCCGAGGAGTGGGTGCGTCAGCATTTCGTGGAGATGCTGATAGCGAAGCTCGGCTATCCGCCGGCCATGATGGCCAATGAAGTGGGTGTGGAGCTCAACGGCACTTCAAAGCGCTGCGATACAGTGGTCTACAGTCCCCGCGGACTCCGGCCGCTTGCGATAGTTGAATATAAGGCGCCATCAATCAGGCTGACCCAGAAGGTTTTCGACCAGATTGTGCGCTACAACATGGTGCTCCGCGTGCCCTGGCTTATGGTATCCAACGGTCTACGCCATTACTGCTGCCGCGTGGACTACGACGCCCGCCGCGTCGCCTTCCTCCCCGACCTCCCCACATACGTCGACCTCGAATCATGAAAAAAGATCTTAGATATAGAATAATTAAGGCGATGGCCCATACGGCCATCGCCTTAATTATGAATTGCTGATTGTCAGGGGAGTCAGAGGTCGTAGACTACGGTTACAACGCTCTTGGCGGGGATGGTTACAACATCCTTCACGCGCACATTTGCGGGGGTGAGCTTGTTGTCGGCGTTGGTGGTGTAGGTCTTGATCGACATAATCTGGTCGCGGCCTTCAAACTCGTCCTGCAGATAGAAAGTGCCTTCGGTATTGTTGGTGTATACCGATACGAGGCGGGTGTTGTCGGGTGAGAGGTAGCTCGAGCCGAAGAACTGGGCGGATTCGTTGGCTACTTTGGCGTCGACGCGCACGTAGCCCGGACGGATGCAGAGCGAATAGTTGCCGAGCACCCAGAGGTTGGTGGTGGGATTGTAAGTGCCGTCGCCGTCGGTATAGTCGGCTCCGTCGGGCACGAGGCCGATGAGGATGAAGCGGTTGCGGTGTGAAGCGTTAACACCGTCCATCGATGTCCAGAAGCTCCAGGAGGTTACATTGGCCAGTGTGAGGTCGTTGTGGATCACGCGGCTCATGTGGATGGAAACGTCCATCTCCTCGAAATTGCTGTAGCCGGGGAATTCGTCGGCGGCATACTGGTCGTTGCCGAGCATCGACCATTCGGTCTGCCAGACGTCGGCACCATACTGTGCGGCTGCGGAAGCAACCTGGCTGCGCACGTTGCGCATGTCGTTCCAGTTGTAGTCGGTCCAGTAGCTGTGGGCGCAAACGAGGTTGTTCTTCAAGTGGGCGAGGTCGCCGATGTAGTTGGCGCCGCCGGCGGTGAAATAGTTGCTGAGGATGTTGTCGCTTGAGTAGAGTTCGGTCCAGTTGGCGGCTTCACCGGGAAGAATATTTACATCAATGCCTTTGTTGGTGAGCGCTTTGTCGAGTTCGCGCACAAGCTGCACCTGCTGGGCCACGCTCCAGCCGGAGCCTTCCTGAGAGGCGTTGCCGTCGCTGCCGGCGGCCCAGTCGTACTGAGGCTCGTTGAACGGCGAGATATGGGTCACGTTGTAGCCTTCGGCCTTGAAGTGGGCAGCAACTTCGGCCATGTAGTCGGCAAACGCAGCATAGTTGGCGGGGCGCAGATTGGCGTTTTTAGCGCCACGGGCCGAGAACGCCTTGCGGTTGTAGGTATACTGCACAAGGGGAGAGTTGGAGAAGAGCACGAAACTTTCCACTCCCATTTCGCGAGCTTTCTGCATGAAGAACTGCTGACCTTCGCATTTGTTCCAGTCGTAGTCGGTGGTGCCGGTGCGGAAGCTCTCGGCGCGGCGGTTTGCCGTAATCTTGGAGTCGGATCCCTGCTCGTAGGAGCCGGCGCCGAGGTTTACGCGCCACATTGATAGTCCGATACCGCGGGTTGTGGCTCCGGAGGCCGACTGGTCGAAGAGCAGGGTGGCGATTTCGTCGCGGCAGCTCGTCCAGTTCTTGCCTACGAATGCGGGAGCCCAGCAGTCGCTGGCGCCGAAGCCGGCGATGGTCTGATATGTGGTATTGCGGTCGATTGTTACCTCGGCCTTTACGGCGCCTGCGGGAATCTCGGGACCCTCCTCGGTTTTTCCGGGGTCCTCGGTTCCGCCTTTTGGCGGTATGTAGTTGGCGAATGTGGGATCATCCTTTTCGCAGCTTGCGAGGGTGAGCGCGGCCAGGCCAATCAGAAGATATTTCGAGATTTTCATTATTTTGAATTAAGAAATCTGAGGAGTTATATTGAATAAATGGGTTTTCCCGGGGCGGTTACCAGCCGGGATTCTGCTGGATGGCTCCGTGGGAGCGTTCGATTTCCACCAGCGGGATGGGCCAGAGGCGGTCGCGGTCGTCGCGGTAGTTGATACCGCTGTTGGAGGCTTCGCGCTGGTTTTCCCATTCGTCGGGATCGGCTGTCTCCTGATTGGTATTCCAGAGCACGAAGCGGCCCTGGGGCCCCATTATGTTGGCGATGGCGTAGTTGCCGTTGTCCTCCTTCCAGCGGCGGATGTCGAAGAGGCGGTGGAATTCGCCGGCCAGCTCAAGCTGACGCTCCAGGCGGATGATGTCGCGGAGTTCGGTGCCGGTCTTACCGTTGACGCCCGAGAGGAATACGCGGTTGCGCACGCGGCTTACGAGCTGGGCTGCCAGGCCGTCCTGACCCTGCTCGTTGAGGGCTTCGGCGTAGAGCAGAAGCACGTCGGAGTAGCGGAGGATGGGCCAGTTGATCGGGCTGTGTACCTGGTCGTATTTGTCGCCGCGCAGAGCGAGCGGGCAGTAGTATTTGCGGAATACGCGCGGCGATTTCTGGGCGGCGGGGTCGATGAAGTAGGAGCCGTCTTCGTTGAGGTCGCCCTGCTTCTCCACGAGCTGAGCGAATGCCTCGGGCGTCTCGCCTGCAATTTCAGTATCGCCCTTGCGGATGATGGTCCAGCGTAGGCGCTCGGTATCGCCGGCCTGAAGGAAGAGATTCTCAAGATAGGCCGAGGGAATGCCCCATGCCCATCCGTCCTGGTCGCCGACGCCACGGGGACCGGCAACGGTGGAGAGCGGGCAGCCTACGTTGTAGGCGGCGTCGTAAGTGTGCTGGGCCTCGAATACGGATTCAATGCCGTTTTTGTTGGCTGGGTTGAAGTTGTCGCCGAACGAGGGGTTGAGGTCGTATTCTCCTTCGCGCACGAGCAGTCCGAGGGTGTCGGAAGCCTGTTTCCATTTACCCTGGAATACGAGAGCTTTGCCGTGGAGTCCGAGGGCTGCGCCACGGGTGGCATGACCCATTTCGGCGGCTCCGAGAGCGCTCTTCTGAGGCAGATTGCGGATTGCGTAGCGAAAATCTTCGGCGATGTAGTCGTAGATTTCCTTTTCTGATGCGCGACCTTTGCCTTCGGCTTCTTCAGCCTCGTAGAGACGGTCGAGAAGTACGACACCGCCATAAAGCTTCACAAGCTCAAAGTAGAAGTAGCCGCGGAGGAAGCGGGCCTCGGCTATGAGCTGACGGCGCACCTTCTCGTCGATGATGATGTCTGCATTTGTGATGCGGTCTACTGCCACGTTGCAGTTCAGGATACCCTTATAGCGGTATTGGTAGAAGTTGCTCGACGTACCGTTTTCAGGGCCGTTGGGCAGGTATTCCACGAGTTCGCGGTAGCCCGACTCCTGGGTGGTGTTGCCCTGCCAGGCGTTGTCGGTGGCCATTTCCATCTGTAGCCAAGGGTTGTAGACCTGCCACCAGTCGTCGCAGGTTATGAAGTAGTAGCAGCCGTTTACGAAGTTGCGGCATTCTTCTTCGGTGGTGAAATAAATGTCGAGGTTCTGCTGACCGCGCGCGGGCTCATCGAGGAAGTCGTTGCACGAACTCATCAGCATAGCAGCACCGATGGTTGCCAGTATTGATAGTTTTTTCATTGGTCTTAATTCGATTTTCCGGATTAGAAGTTGAAGTTAACACCGAAGAGGAACGTGCGCGGGTTGGGGTATGCGATGTTGTCGATACCGGTGTTGAGCACGTCGCCGTCGAGCGAGGGACGCTCGGGGTCCATTCCGGAGTAGGAAGTGATGGTGAAGAGATTCTGGGCGGAGACGCTCAGTCGCAGTGTGGTTCCTCCAACGAGCTTTTTGGGGAATGTATAGCCGATCTGTAGGAGTTTGCAGCGGAAGAAGCTGCCGTCTTCTACAAACCAGTCGCTCTTGCGCGAGTAGTTAAGGTTGGAGTCGTTGGAGCTCAGGCGGGGATATTCGTTGGAGGTTCCTTCGCCGTGCCAGCATTTATCGAATGTTCCGGCGAATACATTTTCACCGGCCACACCGCTGTAGCGGCTGCGGGTGCAGTTGTAGATGTCGTTGCCGAAGGTTCCGTAGAAGTTGGCGGTGAGGTCCCAGTCCTTCCATCCGAGCGACAGGTTGAGACCCATCATCACGTCGGGGTAGGGGTTGCCGATGTAGTCGCGGTCGCCATCGTCGATCGAGCCGTTGCCGTTGAGGTCGAGGAAACGGATGTCGCCGGGCTGTGCGTTGGGCTGGATGAGGTTGCCGTGTTCGTCGGAGTGGGCGTAAACCTCGCTCCAGTTCTGGAACAGGCCGTCGGTCTTGTAGCCGAAGAAGCGGCCGATGAGTTCGCCGTCCTCCGAGCGGGTATAGTCGCCGGAGATGGGGCCGTCGCCGGTGAGTTTGACGGCCTTGTTGCGTACGCCGGAGAGGTTTACACCTACTTCATAGCGCCAGTCGCCCACGCGGTCGCGCCAGCTGATGCCGAGTTCCCAGCCGGTGGCTTCCATTTCACCGATGTTCATCGTAACGGCCGAGAGCCATGCGGGATAACCCATCCACATGTAGTTCTGCTTGGAGTAGAGCATGTCGTGAGATTTCTTCTTGTAGAAGTCGGCGGTGAGGCTCAGTCGGGAGTTGAAGAGCATGGCGTCGATGCCGACGTTGTAGTCTTCCACGGTCTCCCATTTGAGATTGGGGTTGCCGATTGAGCCGATGGTGGTGCCGGGCACGCGTACGCCGCCGAGCACGATGTTATTGGAGCCGACGAGGCTCTGGTAGGCGGAGTTGGCGATAGCCTGGTTGCCGACCTTACCCCAGCCGGCGCGGATCTTGAGGTTGTCGAGCCAGGAGATATCCTTCATGAATTCCTCCTCGCTGATGCGCCATGCACCGGAAACGGCGGGGAATGTAGCGTATTTGTTGCCTTCGCTGAAGCGGCTGGAACCGTCGACGCGTACGCTGGCTGTGATGTAGTAACGCTGGTTGAAGTTGTACATCACGCGGCCGAGGTAGCTGACCAGGGAGTTGTAGCTGGTGTCGCCGTAGCCATACTGCTCGCCGGTACCGGCGTTGACCTCGCGGAGGGTCTCCTCGTCGGAGGGGATGTCCTCGCGGCGGGCCTCCACGTTCCAGTAGCCGAAGCGCTCGGCGGTGAAGCCTGCCATCACGTTGATGTTGTGCTTCTCGGCGATGGTGGTCATGTAGTTGATGGTGTTGGTCCAGTTCCAGTCGACGTTTTCATACATGCGGCGTGAAACGGAGCTGACGGTGGCCTGCTCGAGGGCGTCGAGGCTGAATACGGGCGAGTAGGAGTCCTTGCGGGTAACCACGCCGTTGAGGCCGAACTGAGTGCGGATGGTCAGACCCTTTATGGGCACAATCTGGAGGTAGGGGTTGAGGAGCACGCCGTAGTTGCGCGATTTGCCTGCGGGGCGGGCGAGCGATGCGGCGGGGTTCCATACCTGGTTGTTGTAGCTGCGCTGGTAGTCGTTGTAGTGGTTGTCGGTGAAGTTGCCGGGGTTCTTGAACACCGGAGTGGTGGGATCCATGCCCATTGCGGAGCCGAAGAGGTTGGGGGTATCTTCCCACGATTCGGTGCGCGGGGCGATCTGCAGGCCTGCCTGAACGTATTTCGAGAACTTGTACTCGGTGTTGAGGTTGATGGTGAGTTTATCCCAGTAGCCTACGTCGTACTGCGAGTTGTTGCGGAAGTAGCCTACGGAAGCTGCGAAGGTGTATTTGTCGTTACCGCCGCTGATGCCGAGCTGATAGTTCTGCACGAGGGCTGTCTTGTTGATGACGGTGTCCCACCAGTCGGTCTCCACGTTCTGGCCTTCGGGGGTATTCCAGGGAGCGACGCGGCCGTCGTTGGTGTAGCGGGCGAAGAATACCTGCTTGTATTCGTCGGCGCCGGCCATGTCGGGTTTCTTGAGGGTCTCGAAGCCGATGTTGGCCGAGAAGTTCACGTTGATTTTGCCTGCGGCGCCCTTCTTTGTGGTGATGAGGATAACGCCGTTGGAGCCGCGGGTACCGTAGATGGCGGCGGCGGAAGCGTCCTTGAGGACCTCCATCGACTCGATGTCGTTGGGGTTGAGGAAGTTGATTTCATTGCCTACGGGCATACCGTCGACCACGTAGAGCGGGCTGGAACCGTTGACGGTAGTCACACCGCGGATAATAACCTTTGGCTGCACGCCGGGGCCGCCGCCCGAGGCAATCTGAACGCCGTTGACCTTACCCTGAAGGGCGTCCATGGCGTTGCCGGTGGTCATTTCGGTTATGTCCTCGCCTTTGACGGTGGAGATGGAGCTGGTAAGGTCGGAGCGCTTAACCTGGCCGTAGCCGACCACGACCACTTCGTCGAGAATGTTGGAATTTTCCTTGAGGACAACGTTTACGACGGAGCCTGTAACTTTCACTTCCTGTGTCTCCATTCCGACGTACGATACCACGAGCGTCTGGCCCGTTTCAGCCTGAATGGAATAATTGCCGTCGATATCGGTGCTGGCTCCCTTGGCGGTGCCTTTCACCAGAACGGTTGCCCCGATAAGGGGCTCATTGTCGGCAGCTGAGGTGACGACGCCGGTGACGGTGGTCTGTGCCCAGGCGCTCACGCATGCAAACAGCGCTGCAAACAGCAAAAATATATTTTTCATTTGTAGGTATTCTCTGTAAGGTGATGTTGCGAATTAGTTGGCTGGAACAAGGCGGCAGTCCTCGGTGTGCATGTCGACCTCGAAGATGTAGTTGCCTGTGCGCTTGATGTTAGGCTTGAACCATGTGTCCTGCACGAAGTTGTTCTTGTAGCCCGACTGGTTGTTCCATTTATCCTTGGTGAATCCGGGCACCATGCCGTACTTCTGGTTGAAGAAGGCATCGTTGCCCTTGAACTGGGGATTGTCGTCGAACCACATTCCGAGATATTTGCACTTCTGGATGTTGGTCTCGTTGTCGGCGCGCCATTCGGTATAGCCCCACCAGCCGTTGTCGTGGTAGTTGGCGATAATGAAACTGAACTGGCCGGCCTCGAGTTTGAACGGCTCGGTGCGCCAGAGGTGAGGATTGTTTCTGTCGCGCTGGAGCGGAGCATACATGGCGTCGATCCAGGTCTCCACGCCGATATTCCAGGTACGCCAGTCGGCTTTGCTGATGTCTGCGCCCCATGCCTGCCACTGATTGAGGTGGTTGGCGCCGGGAGTCATGGTCTCCACGGGGTCGTGGGCATCGGCGAGCGAGTAGGTCTCGTAGCTGTATTCGCGCGTGAGCGTATTGAATGTGAAGTGGTAGTATACGCCGGCCTGGTCGAGGACGAATTTGTCGACGGAGTCGATGTCGTCGCCGAGGGTGTTGGGGTCGTCCTTAGCCGGGGCGAAGCATATGGGGGTGAAGTCGGTGTTCTGCGGGAGGAAGCAGATCTTCGTGCCGGCGGTGGCGTTGTAGTAGCGGGCCTCGTAGGTATAGGCGTCGATGTGGTCGATGAGCACGGGCACGCCGAATACGTCGCTGTTGAGGTCGCGGGCGTCCTCAACGTCGGCCAGATACATCTGCTCGAAGTCGGGAAGCTCCTGGACGTTGAACTGGGTGTGGTGGGTAATCACGTGGCCCATGGCGTCGGCTGCGAAGATGGCGAGGGTGTAAGTGCCTTCTTCGTCGGGAATCTGGAAAGCATTTTCGTAGGAGTAGGTGTTAGAGAGCTCGTCGCCGCCGAGGCCAATCAATTCAATCTTCTCGTTGGCAAAGTAGTTTTCCACCCAGCGAGTTAGCTGCTCATTAATCAAGGCGTTAATCTCTTCGTCGGTCATGTCAGATGTGTCGACAGTCTCAGCGGGCTTCTCCTCCCCTTCTTCGCCATCGGACTCACCTCCGAAACGCGGGGCTTCGCCTTTCATGAGACTCATATGGACTAAGGATAGCTTCTTGTTGTCTTCAATGGAGAATTTAACTTTCAGCATTGTGGGGTCTTTGATGAGCACGGTAAGTTCTTCGCCGGGCACTACGGTGAATGCGGGTGCGGCGAAATCGGCGTCCATCGTCACGAGAATGTTCTTCGAGACGGTGCGTCCGCCCACGTCGGTGACGGTAACGGTGATTGTGTGGCTCGGCTGTGTGATTTCCTCGCGGATGGGGTGGCTGTAGTCGAGCGAATAAGTGGTCTGCGGCTCGCCATAGATGGAAATCAGGTCGATGGTTTTGTTGAGATGGAGAGTGGGGCATACAAGGTCGACGGTAGCGATGCCGTCGGCATCGGCCAGCTCACCTTTCACATTGATTTTGTAGCCCTTGTCGGTGCGGATGTGATCGGTCTTGAGCTCCATCTTCGGAGCTGCACCGTCGACTTCCGGCCAAGAAACTTCGTCGTCGGAGCAACCGGCGAACGCAAGCAGCGCAATGCCGAGGCAAAGCTTGCTGAAGGCAAGATTCCTGTTCATGAAGATAGGTTTGGTATTGTTAAGGTAAAAGAAAAAATAGTTGATTCAAGGTAGTGGCAGGAAATGTGAGGATAACATGTAGCTAATGTGTCAACATGCTGCAAGTCTGATGTTTGCAGCTACTGAGCGGAGCTGGGGGTTCGCATGGATATGTGACGAAATCCGACACGATTCCCTCCGGAATGCGCCGTGGCGGGGTGTCAGCTCAATACATTGCAGGTAGGCATTAGATTCAGTTTTCCGGTGGCAAATTTATGAAACGGCAATAAAAATTGCAACATCTTTTGTTTTATTAACGCTTATTAACCCGGCGCTCTCTCATTAACCGCATATACCGCGTCTGTATAGGGGCAGACGGCAGTCGGGAGATTTCGTGCTGCCCATGAAAGGGGCGGCTGATGCCGCTATTGCGCGGTCAAGGGAATTTTGCTAAATTTGAAACGTTGAACCGACTGCGTAACCAGCCCATACATCCCGCCACCCCTTATGGCAGAACAGCAGCGACAATATATAGCCATCGACCTTAAGAGTTTCTATGCTTCGGTGGAATGCGTGGAGCGCGGGCTCAACCCGCTCGACGCATGCCTCGTGGTGGCCGATCCGACGCGTACCGACAAGACAATCTGTCTGGCCGTATCGCCGGCGCTTAAGGCAATGGGCATCGGGGGGCGGCCGAGGCTTTTCGAGGTGGAGCAGCGGCTTCGCGAGGTGAACCGCAGCCGCGGGCGCGCGGGTCGGTCGTTTTATGGTTCTGAACTTGCCCGGAGACCAGACCTGGCTGTAAGCTATATAATAGCGCCTCCGCGCATGGCGCTCTATATGGATTTCAGCACGCGCATCTACAGTATATATCTGAGGTATATAGCTCCGGAGGATATACATGTGTATTCAATCGACGAGGTTTTTATCGACGCCACACCGTATCTGCGCACGTACCGAATGTCGGCCCACGACCTGGCGATGCGCATGATGCGGGAGGTGCTTCGCGATACCGGTATCACTGCCACGGCCGGAATCGGCACAAACTTGTATCTCTGCAAGATAGCCATGGATATCAAGGCTAAGAAGATGGAGCCCGACGCCGACGGGGTCCGCATCGCCTACCTCGACGAGCATAGCTACCGGCGCGAGCTGTGGGACCACGAGCCGCTCACTGATTTCTGGCGCGTGGGGCGCGGCATAGCGCGCAAACTCGAACAGTACGGCATCCGCACCATGGGGCAGATAGCCCGCTACTCTATTGACCATGAGCCGCTTTTTTTCTCGCTCTTCGGAGTGAATGCCGAGCTGCTGATCGACCACGCATGGGGCTGGGAACCGGTGACGATGCCGATGGTGAAGTCGTACAGGCCGGAAAGCCATTCGATAAGCAGCGGCCAGGTGCTTTCGCGACCATATAAGGCTGCCGAGGCCCGCAATGTAGTGATGGAGATGATTGACTCGGTGGCGCTGGAGCTCGTAGACAAAGGTTTGGTTACCAATCAGATAGTATTACAGATAGGCTACGACACCGAGTCGCTGAAGGATCCGGCGATTGTCGCCACCTACACCGGGCGCGTGGTGGCCGACCACTACGGGCGCCCCGTGCCGGCCCACGCCCACGGCTCGTCGAACATCGCGCATCCCACCTCGTCGGGCGATACGCTGACGGCCCACGTCACGGCGCTTTTCGACCGCATCGTAGACCGCAACCTGCTTGTGCGCCGTATCACCATCTGCGCCGCCCATCTGGTTGAGGAGCAGCCCTTCGAGCGTGCGCGGGCTGAGCGCCCCGTGCAGCTCGACCTCTTCACCGACTACGACGAACTGCGGCGCCGTGAAAAGGCCGAGCGCGAGAACCGCGAACGCGAGCGGCGCCGCCAGCAGGCAGTGCTTCGGATAAAGAAGACCTTCGGCAAAAACGCCATACTCAACGGCCGCAACTTCGGCGAAGGCGCCACCCAGCGCGAGCGCAACGGCCAGATCGGCGGCCACAAAGCATAGCCTGATGGCACGCGTGAATATCTTATGTACAGAGAATTACATGATTACAATGACATATTCAATGCGTGGTTTCGAGTGAGGTCGGGACGAATTTTTTTATTCAAAATATTTGGACTAACTTTGCAGCGCAAAAGCAGAATTACAGGATAAAGAGTTTTGTAATCCTCATCGAGGCAATCATAGCCGGAGAAGATGACTGGGTAAAACCGCCGTCTTATCCGGTATTTTTTTGCGGCTGATTATTAACCCATAAATGATTACCTCTATGAAGAGAGATTCACTCGACCTGGGGAAGATGAAAATCCCCGTACTTTTCAGAATATCTATATTCAATCCTGTTGCACATTCCGAATAAAAAGGCTATCTTTGCAACGGCGGG